>Ga0315915_1002020_pt1 | contig 25228 bp, 18 predicted proteins | sample MpolbnodulesMG_FD_207738 | JGI IMG/M metagenome (GOLD analysis project Ga0315915, IMG submission 207738) | Medicago polymorpha root nodule microbial communities from Los Angeles, California, United States - branched nodules | ecosystem: Host-associated > Plants > Roots > Nodule | place: USA...
TTTAGGCACAGGGAATTTAGACAAGAAATTAGAATTAGAGTTGTATGAGGAAATTCAATTTGAGTCAAGATCAGGTGAAGGCTATGATGAGGGAGATGAAGAGACAGAAGGCATTGGTATACAGAACCAACAATTGGACAGTTCAGATGAATGTTTAATTGGTATGAAACTTTTTGCTCTCTTTCCCAAATGTTATATGTTAATCTTTTTTCTTGTCTTTTTTCTTTAGCAATCAATACTCCAATATTCCATCTTGTTCAAATTCAATTTTAGGTAAACCAGATGGAATTAACGTTTAATTTATGAAAATAAATATATATGCAAACAATATAAAAGATAACTTTATTTCATTGTCAATTTTTACCATGGTCTCGGAGAGTGGATTCACCTTTACAGTTATTATTATGCACATAACCATTAACCACCCTTATTGATTGCAATTGCATGTATTTGATTTATTTTTTAACTGAACTGAAGTTGCCTATTTGAGACTTATTAAATCTTGAACTAGATGGAAAAATACCACAATGATGCTTAGAAAAGTCAGAAGTATAACACATAAAAGACTTACAAATTGTTTTAAAATAAAGGTGGAAACATAGATCTCATCTAGGAAAAATGAGGCATAAAATTCAGATCAAACGGCTCCAAAAATAACCAAAAACAAAAGTATCTCAAAACGAAGATTTAATACCTTAAACAGGACCAGAAACGACTGCCTAGAAGAACGGGATAATCATGCTGGAAAATGAAGTTGAGAAGGTGATGTGTACGTTCTAGAAGGTTGCCGGAGCTTAGTCAGCGTGTCTGCTGTACACTGGCTGCAATCTTGCAGGGTCTCTCTGGTTTTGGCCGGCAATTCTGATGGCAGGGGTGATTTAGAACTTGCGACAGAAAAGGGTGGAATAATCAAAACAGTGCTGGCTTTAGTAAATTAGGGAAAACCATGAACCAAATAGGGATGAAGGCAAAGTCTACAACTCTGCGACTGAGAACTCGTGATACCATGTGAAAAATATTTAGGTTGTATTTTAAAGTTCTGAATAAGATACAAGCACAAATTTGTTTAAATAGACTATTATTCTAAACCTATTAGCCTAATTAACTGGCTGGATAGTATATTAGGAATAATTACAGGTATTCATTATTTACTATTGTGGATTTTGTTATAGCTGGCTTATTTCATAATGCACAATAAAATGCTCAACAAATGCAATCTGCCACTGCGTGTGATTGTCTGACCAAGATTTCATGCAGTCAGCTGAAGCACGCAATCACAAAGTTAAGCAATTTCCGCCGTTGGATGAAAATTGAGTGAATCATATTTCAACTTCACTAAATTACCTTCCAAATTAACATGGAATTTGAGTCATCCGATTTTGATGCAACGACTCATATTTGCGACTGCAGGACTGTGTTAAATGATTAAATTCATTATGAACTATTAGGTGTAACAAACCGAATACTGCATATCAAATAGTCATACCACCATTTTTATTTTTTGTTCAAACAGGTCTGCAGTATATTATTTTTGCTAAATTTTCATTTTCATTGTCTTTAATCACAGAATCAGCCTCAGGGATGGTTGAACCAGAGACTAATTTAGATATTGGAGAGAGCAGTGCTGGAAAAGTTCGACAAAAAAATACCTCAAAGCCTGCAAAAGGTTTCAGTAGCTTCTTTTCTATTGACAAACTTCACCTTTCATCTTTCCTTAAAGTTTCAAAAATAAAAAGCAACGAGAATGTCGTAAGACGTAGCAACGAGAATGTCAAAAACTCTACAGAAGTGGTGAGCACTTTTTTTCTTGTTGAAATTGTCGTCCATCTGAATTGAAAATATAAACCTGAATTGAAAATATAAACCTAAACCTTAGCATCATTTTGATTATAAAAAAAATATACTATCTTGTTAATACAGTGATTATTCTGTGCAGGTCAAAAGCAAAAGAAATAAAGGAATGCTAGTTGAACCTGATGATATTTTACCCGAATTTGTTGGATCACAGTCAGCCAAAGCAAATGAATCTAAGGAAAAGTCAAGTAAGGAACTTTATCCAATGTATAAATCATTACTAACTGAACTATACAACCGTTTTATTAAACAAGTGGTTTATTTCTTTTTTTTTTTTATTGTGTCAGTTGCACAAAAATTAAATTTACAAATCTCTCAAAATTTACATTAATTGATAATGTTTTTCTCTAATAATTCCTGTTGAGTGTTGAAGTGTCTCAAAATCCATTACAAGCAAAATGTTGTAGCATTCATATAACATACATGCAGCATCTGAGAGTGTGTTACATTGTATTATGTGACAATCAGTCGGTGTCCATAACTGATCTAATAGAATTGTTTTATTTATTGTCCCCGTGACTTAACTCAGTTGGTAGGGACATTGCATAATATATGCAGGGGCTGGGGTTCGAACCCTGGACACCCCACTTATTCACCTTAAGGAGTGAATTTCTAGCTACTAGTGGCTACTTGACAACAAAAAAAAGAATTGTTTTATTTATTTGCTTTGAGAATTTATGTTTTCTCCTAGTTGCAATTTTTCTATACTGAATAGCAGGAGAAATCAACTGATTCCAACAATTCATATTCTCTTTTTGCTGAATTTCTGTTTTCTCCTACTTGAAATTTTTGTTAAACTAGTATCAATTGAAGAAGATAATGAGAATGAAAGCCACTTCTTTAATGTCGAAGAGAGCATTGGATCTTCTAACAAGGGAACCAGTACCAATGCTGGAACTAGTCATGAGGAGAATGTTAGAAATTCTGGAAAAGTTGTAAGTCGCTAATTTTATCTTGACAAACTGTCATTTTATAGGTAAGTTGTAAGTCATGTGTGTGTATTGAGAACGGGGAAATGATAATCATTAACAGTGGTATCCTAGATGAGATTTTGAACTTTGTCCCTTGAGGTTACAAAATCATATTTTTCCAGTTGGACAAATATATACAAGCTATCATTTACAAACCTACAAAATAAAAGAACATAATTCCTTCAAAAATACTAAAAATTAAAGGACATATTATTATGGATATTGAATTTCTAGAAGATACTCCTCTTGACCAAAGCTTTTTCACTGTGCAGCTCAAAAGCAAAGGAAATGAAGGAAGACAAACTGAATCTGAAGCTGCATTGCATCTACCGGTATTGCTAGATGTTGAAGAAAAGGCTTCTGATAACAAGTCAAGTAAAAACAACAATGATCGGCAAGATAAATTTGATGAGATCAAGAATCCAGAAGAAAAACCAAATATACAAGGAGGAAAAGTCATTGTTCCTGGCACTATTGATCTGATAAGTGAACCAAACCAGGAAAAAGAAAATGCACCAATAATGGATCTTAGCAAACCTGAAGATGGATCAGATGAGGACCCTTTTGCTGAAGTTGAAAGCATCCTATTGGGAAGTCCAGAGTCCTCGCCAAAAGCAACCTGTTCCACAAGCGATGTTTCTGTAAGAGAAGCTTTACATAAACTTCAATGCCTATTGGAAAATTCACTAGAGTCCATTCTCAGCGATGTCGAACTACAACGGCAATTAAATATGTCTTTGGAATGCATAAAACAAGCATCTCATGAAAATGTTTCTCTTAATGTTGTGAGGCTTGTACAGAAAATGACATCCTCTATTGAGAACCTTTTCAAAGACTTTCTCATGACTAAAAAAGTGGTTGAGGATCACAATAATGCTTTGCAACAAAAGGAAAAGCTTATGCAGCAAGTGATAGATGGTAAGAAACAGAAGGAATCAATGAAGAAAGAGAAGAGTCAGTTTGAGGAAGAAGTCAAGCGTCTCGAGGAAGAGGGTGAAAAGGTGGATGAAAAAATTAAAATTCTTGTTGAGAGAAAGAAAAGTATTGAATTGGAAAAAACCAAGTTGAAGGAGAGCATGGAAAGATGTGAAGGTGAAAAGAAGAAAGTGGAAGATGAGGCTAAGAATATGATAGCTGAAAGCAAAGAGCTGATGAGGAGTATTAAGAATTCTAAATCTTCATATCTTGCTTCCCTATCAAAGCAGCAGAAATTGAGAGACGAATGGGAAGGTTTCAGAATATCTTTTGCAGACAACTATGGAAGTAGCAGTAGCTGAGAAGTGATATATCTAAGATCTGATTTTGGAATTGATCACAGAATTGAATTTAGCTCAAGCATGTGATATATCTAAGATCTGAGGTTGTGACTTGTGATGATGATCCTGAAGATGTATATAATATATCTAACAAGTTCATTGTTAAGAATCAAATGATGTTACTATTTTTCCTTCAAAAAAATGATGTTACTATTTCTGTATGCCAAAAAAAAAAAAGGAACATAGAATAGAAATCAAATGTGTCACTTAATAATAAAACAACACTTCAAATACACAAGTATTTCTTTCTCATCGAATCATCCACAATTCAGCCAGATTTGCGCCGCCACGGTACTTTCATTGATTCTTCAATTTCAATCACTTAATCCTTAATCATATTTGTATTTTCGCGATTTCGCAATTCATATGTATATTTTCTGTTTCATTTACCTTTCTAGGTTTTTCATTCAATTTTATCGATTTCTTCCTATATTTCGATATTTATGATCATAATCGTCAGAAAAACGGTTATTCTTTATTTTCGATTATTTAGATTTCACATGCGCTCGTATGTTTGTTTAAGTTTCTTGTTTATTTGATTTAGCGTACTTAAGGTCTTTTGTTTAACTGTTATCCTTATCCTTCCATTCATTTGTTAAAATTTATTTCTCTCTCCTCTCTCTTTCACTCTGCAGAAACACTCTCTCTTTGGACGATGGCGAAGATGCAGCTAGACTACACAAAACTCTGGACTTTTGAAATGCTCCTTGAAGCAAACAAGGTCAACACTCCGATTAAGGCTGATCCTGAAGAAGAAAAGAAAATACTTGATTTTAACCGTAGGTTTGCAGACGAGGAGGAGATCGGGGAATCTAGATGCGATTGTATGTTTGATGATGAAGTAGATTTTGACGAAATAGATGGGGAATCTAGAGATTTCGACGAAATAGAAGATCCTCGACAGGTATGCTCTTGTATATTTTTATTTTTCGAAACAAAGCAAGTACTATTGAATTTGTTGTTAATTTGATTTTGTTTATAATCGGAGATGCAGGCCCCCCTTGAACAGCAGCAGGAGGCTTGTGCAGTATACAATGTTTTTGAAGAAATGATTCAGTTACCTGCATCAAAGAAGATTTGTGATGTGCATCATGTTGATGGGGAAATTCTGACAAAAGTCTTGGAGAATTTGAAGAATTCCATTACCCAAGAAGCTTTGATTCAACAAGCAAAACGTGCCAATGATGGCAGTGCTTTCGCCAAATGGTTCGTTCTTCTCTTCTACACCATTTCGTTCATTCTCTTTTTTTCTCAGATTCTTCAATAGTTCATTTTTTTATTTACTAATTTTATGATTTTTATTTTTTTTATTTGTAAATTTTTCAGTGATGAGTGTAACATGCACATGCACAATTGTATCCTTGAAGCCAAAATCAAAATGAGATGAGTGTAACATGCATGTGATGTTGCTTCCAAATCAGAAAAATTCAGGATCATAATATGTGCCATCTAGAATTCTTTACAATTCTTGACGTAATTGAGATTATGTGTCATATTGCACCCAAAAACTTTGATGATTTATCACATGCTCCAAAATGAGTGAATACATGACACGGGATTCATTGTAGAGAATAAAATCAGGATCCTGCAATCAATCAAATTAATGCCCAGGCATTGTTCATCCTGCTTATCCCTCCCTGAAAAATATTACATACACATAAAAGAGAATTCCATATTAGGACAATAGGTGTGCCCAATAAAAAATTTAACGCTCGTTTCAAGGTTAAGAATGACATTCCCGGGAATACATGGTTAGGGAATGATTATACCCATGTTTGTTATGAGGTTGAGAAAAAAATATTCCTGGGTATAAAGGTTCCTGGGAATGAAGTAACTTCTCATAACTTCCATTATTCCCATGAATTTATTCCATGTAAAGAGATGGGAATGTGCATTCCCATGATATTCTGCATAGATTTTTAAAAAAAAAATTGTAACTTCCAATTTTTCCAGGAATGTCAAGTTATTTGCCAAACACTTTTTTTAACAAATTCCCAGGAATTAAATTTTCATATTTTCATTCCCGGGCATGTTATTCCTAGGAATAATTTGTGTTTCCCCAAAACAAACGCCCCATAAGAGTTTTAACACTGCTGCATGTCCAAGACTGGATTCGAACCCAGGACCTTGGTTAAGCTAGCCGTTCCATCTCATCTAAATGCTCTTGGGTACTTACTTTTTTTTATTTGTTCTAACATTGTTTTCAAAATTGTTTTGATATAAATATATTTTTAAATGAGAAAAGAAAGCTTTTTAGACGGATTTGTAATACGGTTTTGGCATATGGTGCATTCTTGGCTTGGTTTGTATTATGCCGTTCTTGGTAATTTTTCGAATAATTTCTTTCAGTTTGGGAATTTGGAAGGTTTCTCATAACAACGCATGAATTTATTGTATTTGATCTGGTTTGTTTGTGGGTTCTTTGGATTGATAGGAATAAAATGGTTTTTAACAACGAGGAGAATTCAATTCCTCAGCTCCTAGACAAAACTAAGTTGTTCAATGTTTTGTAAAACTTTCATATTCTTTCTAGTACGCCTTGTGCTAGGGAGAATGAGTGTTTGACGTTTATATATTGCCTTATTAAAAAAAACGTCAATACAATTTACACCCATTTTTCTTGTGTTTTGTTTTCTCGTTCAAAAGGGACGAACCAAACTATTTAATCTAAGTCATTCCTTCATACTCCCTCAATTCCTATTTAAATGTCGTTTAACTGTGGATTTAGCGTTTCTATATGATTTGCCAATTATACCATTTGTCAATTACTCTTATCTTTTTCAATAAAACAAACTAATGATATATATTTAAAAAACTAAAGTTTTTTTTTATACAAAGTTTGCTTGTTTTTTTAAAACAAAATTTGTTTCTTGTTATTTTTAAATTTAAACTATAATAATGGTTCTATGAAGAGTTAAAATTCTATAAATAAGATAAGTAGTAATTGTTAAAAATTTCAAGTGCAAAGTAAAAGAACAAATCTAAGAGAAAAAAATAAAATTGACTCCATGAATATTCAAAAGGAAGAAAGAGTGGAAGACTAACTCTAAATTGACTTAAAATAATTAAAGAGATGTCCTCAATATCTAGGAAATTGACACTTATTTGTTATATTTGTTATGAGAGAGAATGTTAAAAAAATAGAAATTTGTTGGAGAAGAGATAGTAACTACTAACTAACAATTGTTTGTTACAAGAGAAAGATAATATATTAAGTTTATTGGAAATGAAAAGTGTGTGAAAAAAAAAATAGAATTTATTCGTGGATTAAAATAAAGGTATAATAAGAAGAAAATATGTAAAAATACACTTCATTAATTTGATGTAATATTCCAAAATGACATTTAAGAAGGAATAGAGGGAGTATGTAACTAAAGAAAGAAATCATTCCATAAAAAAGATGTATATTTCACACCAATAATATAACAACAAAAAATGATAACTTCTTTTGCCGTTTACTTTTGAATGTATTCAATAGATTTTATTTGTCCCTTAGATTTTATTTTAGGGTTCAAACCCCGGCAACCACAGAAAAAAAAATTTATTTATTCTTTTCCTTTATCGGACTTGCCTCAATAGTCAACTTTCAAATAAAGTAAAAAAATAAGGTAATATTTTTATATATCTTTCTTATAATTTTTCCCTTCGGTTAAAGATTTACTATTTTATCGTTCTTTTTCCAAATAAATTTTATCAAATATTTGTATCTCTGTCCTTATCTTTATAAAGTTGATATAATGTTGTGATTTTTCTTCCAAATTTCTCATTCATTTGAATTATTTTATTACAATTTCACTATTTTCTATATACGATTTGCAAAACAATTAATTGAGTCTATATTCCAACCCAATTTTATAATATAAGATTTTATAAATTATTAGTGGCAAGATCATATATTATAATTCTTTATAAAAAAAATATAACAATACATAACTTTCCTAAATAAATATGTACAACTTTATTAAAAAAATAAAAATTTATAAAATAATCATATCATTATCTTCAAGCAAAAAGTTGGAGGTTACAAAAAATATATATATTATATCATTTTTCTGCTGGTGTTGGTTTGAAAGCTTAGAATATGATACTTTGAATGTTTGAGGTTCGATTATCCTTCGTATCAATTTCGGTACAAACTTTAATAATCAACTTTTAGATAAATAATGTAGTAAAAATGTATCTTTCAAAAAATAAAGTAAAACTGTAATTAATAATAATAATCAAGAAAACACAATCTTCCCAAAAAGTTAAGAAAAGAAATGAAAAGATACTATGAATTTATAAAGATAAAATCAAATATTTTTACAATATCTTTTCAATTAAGTAAAAAGATATGATATATTAAGAAATATAAGATTCATTTAGATTTCAAAATTTCTTATCAACTAAGTAAATAAATCTTTACTGGTTTATAAATGATTTGCAATTTATCTAATTTCTTATCAACTAAGTAAAGAAATCTTTGCTGGTTATAAATTATTTGAAATTTATCTAATAACCCCAATCCAACAAGCATTCAAACCTCTCTATCCTTCATCATAGAGAGATTTTTAAGTCATGGCTGCTGCAACACATAAGTTGGTGAGTACTGCTTACATTCCTAACGACCTTGCTATCCCTATTCTTTCCAAATTGCCTCTTAAATCCCTCAAACGATTCACATGTGTTAAAAAATCATTTTCCGTTTTGTTCCAAAGCCCTGATTTTATGAGCATGTTTCGCACCAATTTCATATCCAAACACGATGAGGACAACGAAAATACACTTCTCATCCTAATGGAAAGGACACAAATGATTCCCTTTCCCTACACCTTCTGCACATTTGTTGGTGACAAGTTGGAGGATGGGGAGAGATTACATTGTCCACCTCCATTAATTTATGGCACAAAAATTGAGATTTTAGGTTTTGCTAGTGTTAATGGCACTTTTTGTCTCTACCAAGGAAATCACCATAACACAAAAATTGTGTTGTGGAATCCTGCTACCACAGAATTTAAGGTTGTTCCACCTAGCTTTCAACTGTATGACAACATTGAGTTGAAGACACGTCCTAGGGCATTTGGTTATGATCGTGTTAGATATGACTATAAGTTGATTCGGATGGCATTTTATCCCTCAAACTTTGAAGGTAATTGGGTTGAAGTACCTGATAAGGATAGCTATTTGTGGGATGTGGATTATGATGAGTATCACATTGTTTGGGATAGACTAGTAGTGGAGATGAATGACCCTTTCTGGGAGATATATAGCCTCAAAAGTAACTCTTGGAGGAAAATCAATGGCATTGAGATGAGTTTTAATTATTGGCTAGATAGCCATCCGGTGAACTTGAATGAATTTTGCCATATGTTAGGCCCATCTGATGATATTGTGTCATTTGACTTTATCAATGAGATATTCTCTACCACACCTTTACCCCTGGATGGCTCTAGCAACAAGTCTTCCTTTGCATTAGGATTCTCATTCCCATGTTTTTATGCGTTACCTAGATTGGAGAAGTACTTAGTGTTGATACATGGGTCTATTGCTTACATCTCCCATATTGAGGTGTCATGTTTTTATGACATATGGATTTTGGGTGAACTTGGTGTTAAAGAATCGTGGATTAAACTCTTTGTTGTTGGACCTGCACCTTGCATAATGCGTCCTTTTGGGGTAGGCATAAAGAGCTTTGTATTCATCATAAAAGATGATGAGGAGATAGCTTGGTATGATTTAAGTACCCAAAGGATTGAGGAGATCAAGGTTAAAGGAGAAAAAATTATAGTTTATAAGGAAAACCTTCTTTCTTTTGAAGGAATTAGTATTTAATGTGTTGGTAGTTTAATTTTCATTTGCTTTTACCCTGCAATGATTTTATAAATAAACCAAAATATAAGCTTATAAATAAGAAGTTATAGGAAATAGGAGGTTATGTTTAAATTATGATAATGTAAAAGAGAGAATAGTTATGAGAATTCCTGCGAAACAAAAAAGTTTCTTGTGTCTCTATTTGTGTCTCTATTGGTAATTGATGGTCTCATTAAATTTTATTGAAGCCTTTACTAGTGTTTTTCTTGGTTTTGACCACTATGATTAGTTAGGAAAAGGAGTTCTTTGTAGATTCACTAATTTTTGAACACTATGATTGGTATTTAGAAGTGGGAGTCAGAGAGGACAAATGAAATTTCTAGGTTCTTGTTTGGTTTTACATAGATAGTATTTACATAGGAGTAATTTTGTTTGAATGCAAAAATGAGAGAAGCGTATTCACTTATATAGATAGCAAAGTCTTTTATGAATTTTTAAATACTCTATCAAATGAATGTGATCAATTTTTCATTACTTTCCATAGAAACTGCTGAGAAATTTACTATTTCAAATGAGTATGAAGTAATGTTTGTGTTGGATAGTGAAGAAGCCATAACTGTGTTTGCAATTACAAGTTCTAACTCAATTATTATTTATTGAACATTGTTTTGTTTTAGACCTTGCAAAATAGGGTTTTAAGTTTTTGTCAAGAGGTTATGGCGAACACTATTGATAATTGTTTGACAGGATGAAGACGTAATAATATCTTGACTGTCACACTTGATAACGCCTCCTCAAACGATCTTGGAATTCAACATGTGAAGAAGAAGCTATTATCTTGTAATAGCTTACTTATGAAGGGGGAGTACATACATTTGCGCTGTTGTGCGCATATCCTAAACCTCATTGTGAAGGAAGGGTTGAAAGATATTCAGAAGTCTGTTTTAAAAATCCAAGGTGCAGTGAAATATGCCAAGGTCCTCTCCTCATAGGTTTGCAAAATTCAAGACATGTGTAGAAAGGTCGAACACCGAGTACAAAGTTCTTGTGTGTCTTGATGTAGAAACTAGGTGGAATTCAACTTATGTATAGTTTCCTCGTAAAAAATTGAATCAAGCAGAGCATTTGACAGCAGCTACTTCACAATAACACAAGCTAATGAGTTACTATACTTTACATTTTTCACATTCTTTATCGCCGAGGTCATCATGAAACCGGCGATCAGCAAAATATTCAAACATTGCTGTGTATAACATAAATAACAACCAAACAAACCGTTTCTAGGCAGTCTAAAACAAATATAGCAACATCTGCCATTGCCTTTACTAAATCCACACTAAAATTTTACATGAAAAACTGAACTTTATTGTTTTATAGCTAAAAGAAAAAACAGAGAGAAGAGTCTTCCGTTGATGATGAATTACACTCTTCTATTTCTCCAACAAGATTAAATTCAGCAGACAAGTCGAAGACAGATGAGGGGTTTCTTTACTCCTTAATGACATGAAATAACCTTCATTCTTAATGCAAACTACTTTACTCCTTTATAATACTTATGGTTGATTGTTTCATTACCAGGAAACTATGAATCTTCAACAATCACCACCATTAGTGAAGAAACTACGGATTCCATCTTATTCTTATACTATCAAACTAAATCCAAACACCTTAATGGCTGCCGAGAGTTCATCAAGTAAACCTTCTTTTTCAAAGGATTCAGAATATTCTCTTATCGATTATTCTGAATATAAGAAAATCCTTGAAGAAGACCCTTTGGAAATCATGGAAAAACTCTTATCTAGTGAACTTGGTCATTCTTCACAGGTTCTCAATCTAAACCACAAGCAGAAGCTACTGAATCTCAGAGTGAGTCAATCAAGATGCTGCTTGATGAATTAAGGGATTTGGCATTTTCAAGAAACTTATTGAAACATTTACCCAAAGATGTGACTCTTGGAGAAGAGGTGAAAGCTTTATTAGTTAAACTCAATTATAGAGCTAATGAGCTTTCTGAGAAACAAAGTTCCGGTATTACTGATTTCACTAGAATCTTCGCAGAAGCCACAGTGAATATTGATGAAGGAAAACTGAGCAATGTTACTCTTCAACATCTTAATGTGGATCATAAAGATTCAATGTCCAAGCTTCAAGCATCCAAAGACAAGATAATGAAGTTTGACGAGTCCATCAATGCCGCTGAGGATAAGATCAAGGCCAGGGATGTTGAAGTTGAAGATATTAAAGCACAAATTTGTTTGCTCGAGGAAAGAGTACATAAGGTTCAACAAGAGAAGTCACAGTTAGAACTTAGAAGATGCCTGCTCCAAATGTAAAGAGAATGAAAAGTGGAATTTTGGAAGCAGCTAAAAAAGTAGCCTCTAAGATATACAAACATGCGAGCTGATTGATCATGTCAAAAAGAAGCGGGGGTTTGGATTCAAAGTATGAGATGCTTGAAGGGAATTATGCCTTAATCAAACTATCACATCCTTTCTAGAATCATGCGTTGTATAATTTCTTATCTTTTTGAACAATTTATAAATTTCTTTGAGGATTATTTATTTTAATTTTTATTATGTAAATAAGTCAAGATCTTCTGTTTAATATTTTTTGACGTTGATTTTCTTCTCTCCAGAAAATAGACGTGTACAATTTCCATATGTAATAGATGACGTGATAATTGTGATAGCTAAATAAAACATTTCAATAAATTATATTAACATGTTAAAATAAAATTTAAGGCTTTGTTTGGAAGTTTAAAAAGGGAGAAGAGGGAGAATTTTGGATAAAAGGAATGAGAAAAGGTAAATGGAAAAGAAAATCTTAGGCTTTTTTCCTAATTTTGGGCCATTGGTTTGGCAACTGCTATCTAGGGGAGAAGAGGGGTATTGGGGGTTCGAACTTGCGATATTCAAATGCTCCACGATCTTTTACCATTTGTGTTACACCTATGGGCTCCTCCATATAGACATAGCATATTAAATTACAATCAAATTTATTAACTAAGCACACAAGAAGAATAATAGATGAGATGAGAATCATAAAAGTTTCTTATTGAATAAGCAGTCCCAAAAACAATCCAATGTGTAGAGTACATATGCAAGTGTTTTCATTCTCTTGTTATCCTTCATGTGATTAAATGTCATTGTCTTTTATCTCATGAGTCATGACATATTTCATCACACTTAATATTCCTACGCATACATGATTCTACATCCTTGTCTAACTTCAACATGTCTAAAAGACTCAAAAATTCTGATGTATAAATTGGGCATATCCCACACTCTTTCACACTGAGAAAACAATCATGTTCCCCACTATCAGTTGTAAGATTGAATTCAAAAGAAACGTTTCCTTCATTGATGTACTGTATGATACCGAAACGGTATCGATCATACCATACAAAAACATGATCCATATCCAATTTTGTTACAGGTTCACTATGCCACTCAGAGGAAACTCCCACCTGACTTCCATCTTCCCTATAACATTTGCATTGAATTTTAGCACCACTGCCAAGCTCATTGTTCATTCCATTGGATGGGGAAACAACCACTGCGAAAATGAATCCCAACGAGTAATATATGTCCGAAAATCCAATAGCTATTTTGGAACCTGTTGTTCTGTATTTGAGTTGGCTTGGAACTATGCTTCCTGGTAAACACATCACAACACTATCATAGTTGTAGCTATGAATTTCCGAACAACGTTTATCTACTAGTACATTATACAATGCAACACTCTTCATTACTAGTATTGTGTCTTCCGTGATGCGGTTGAGTGAAAGTTCATTTGATTTCAACATGTTTCCATTCTTGAATGAAATATATTTCTCATCTCCATTCCTATGTTTTGACATAGTCTTCAAAGTTGATACTTCGACCAATGAGGTGCAATTTTCAGCACGAAGTTCTTTGATGTGTTCAGGAAGCTCTGGCAAAGAAATAAGCATTTTACAATTGTTTAAGGATAGAATTGTTAGGTTTGAAAGATGCTTGATGTTTGTAGGCAACATCTTCACATTGCTTCCATCTAGTCTTAATTCATACAATGAAGATAATGAACCGATGTTCGCGGGAAGCTCAAATAAGTTGCAACAATCTTTCAAGACCAGTGTTTTTAATAATGATTCCAAACCATTATGACATTCGAATATCTCTTCCAACTTTGATTTTGTTACCACACTGCAATTGGAAATCCAAAGGTGAGTTAGTGATCTCAAGTGAGACAATTCTTTTGGCACATTTTGTAGCCTTAAGCCTTGTAGATTAAGCCACGAAAGATTGCTCATACGACCAATTGATGGGTGCAATGTTTTGACTATTGTGTTGCTTAAATCCAACCCTTCAATTGAATCAGAGGACAAAGAAAATTCAATGAGACTTGAGCAGCCATTAACATCAATATTTTTTAGAGATGTTAAATGCTTCTCACTTACAAGACTTTCCAATTTCTTACACCTATCTAGTAGCAAAGTAACAAGTGTGTCATTATGAAAAGTTGATGGTTGAACTTCAGATAAACTTTCACAGCCAGATAGAAACAGCCATTTAAGTCTTGTTGCCTTGGATAAATCAGGGAGCTTCGCTAATTGTTTGCATTCACTTAGGTTGATTCCCTCTAAATTCCCAAGCTCCTATAACAAGGAAAAAATGAATATCTTCAAATTTCATTTAAGAGGCAAGATATGTTTTTTATCCTACAAAATTTACATTTTTTTTTTGTTTTAATCATTGTATTCACTTTTTAGTCCCTACAAATTGCAACTTTGCATGGTATATGATTGCAGTTTTGTAATTTGAAGGATTGAGAAATAGTACAGGAACTAAAAACAAAATTTGAGATGATTATATGAACTATAAAGACACATTTAACTCTTCATTTAATTGTAAAAAAATATAACTTCATATATAGTGAACACACTGCACAACCTTACCTGAATCCCATGCCATAGATGTTCTACATGGCTATGCGGCAAGCGAATCTCAACAAGAAGCTCACCACAAAAAGGGTGTGGAAGAGACTTAAAAGGGTACCCATACCACTCAAGGTATCTCAATTTATCATAACATGGCATTATGCCTTGATCAGGATGATACAAGGTAGTCAATCTCTTCTTACCCAATGGGACATGTAGTCTAAGAAATCTTAGTTTAGTGATCAAGTTGAATGTGTCTTCTTGGATGTGTAAGTCTACTTTTTGAGTAAGATCAAATGTTATACCTTCAACTTCATTATCCGTCCCCTAGCAAACAATTCAAATAAAGAGGTAAGAAAATGGTAACAAGTTTAGCTATATAACTTTTAACTAGAAACATATATTGACAAGATTTTAGAATTCCATACTTTGTTATTTTTAAGGAAACCACAAACTTCTTCAATATCCCTCAATCGGCTACATTTTTGTGGATCTCTTCTTGTTTGATCTTTTTTGTATTGAACTATATCAAAAGCCAAGTTTTGGTGCAGGTCATGCATTTGTATTTTGTTGTCATTTGAAATGGTGATAAGAGCTTTATCTTCAAGGATAAGTATTCCACTAGAAGCATCAAAACCACAAGCATCTAGTATACATATAACAAAATCTTTATTTTCATCTTTGAAAAAGAATGCAATGTCTAGAAACATTTCTTTCTCTTGCACTTCTAATCCATTATAGCTCACTCTTAACACATCTAGTATTTCGCACAACGATTCTCCCTTGCTATCCAAATAGTTCAATTCAAATTCCCAAAATTCGAGATTTCTAGAATGTAAATGTGAACCCAAAACTTTTAAAGCTAATGGAACACCTCGTGCACACGCAACTGCCCTTTCGGAGAGGCGCTCATAACCCACTTTAGGATGCTTTTGCTTGAAGGCAGCCAAGCTAAAAAGTTCTAGAGATTCTTTGAATATCCATTTTTCGACCTCATATATCTCATCAACTCTTCCATTAAGAGTATCCCTATTTCTTGTTGTGATAATGATTCGACTATTTGGTGCAAGATCATTGAGTTCTCCACACAAGTAATCTAATTGCATACCATTATCCACATCATCAAGTACAATGAAAACTTTTTTACCACTAATTCCATGAAAATCAGATGTAGTAATTTGTTGCTTTAGTAGATCATTGAGAAGCTTATCACGTAGATATGGAAGTTCAAATTCTTTTGACCCTTGGCTTATGCTTTCTAAGAAGCATGCACTGTCAAAATGCATGAAGTGCTTGCAAAACATTTGTCTAGCTATGGTTGTTTTTCCTAATCCATCCATGCCCCAAATTCCAATTCTTGGAACCTTTTGAAAATAATTCTCAATATCTTCACCTTTTTCATCAATTTGAATGAGATCTCTTAGTTCATTAGGATACAACTGGGATAGTGTTTGTAAAACGTCTCTCAGAATACATTGAATGAATTGAGAATCATCACTAGACAAAAAAAATATATAAGTAAAAAATATGAATACAAATACGAAATAAAGAATAAATTAGACTTAACGGAATGCTTCAATTTGCTAGATACTCACCCCATAAGGTGAGTAAATGGAGTTTGAACGCTGGGTTTCTCATTTATTCACCGTATAGGATGAGTATCTAGCCACTAGACTTCTTAACCAAAAATATATATACTTTTGACTATCGGTTCAATTTAGCTCTTAAACTATAAGATTCTCTCCTATACTTGATCCATTATTAACGATTTAGATATAATTTAGATCTTGATATTTAAAAGCAGAAACACCAAACTTAACTTGATATTGATGTTGTGAATTCGTGAATTCATGAAGTGCTGACCGCGGAAAATCAAAATCCAAGAAAGAGAATGTAGTAATGTACCTATAGCGACGAGAGTCCCGTGCGGATATAGCAGCAACCTCCACAAGAGCGTCTTTCCACTTGGACGCTTTTTCGGGATTCGTGAGATCATCACATTGATTGTTCATGAGCTCTCTCTCATATCTTGCAAATGCTTTCTCATAACTCCCTGTCCCAAGACCTACAATATTTGATGGATTGGTTTCATAGTAAAAAGGTAAAACCACTTGTCCATGATGTTTTCTACATTCTAGTATATGAAGGAGTTCCTCCAAACACCACTTTGAGGTTACAAAGTTTTTTGAGAAAACAATGACAGAAATTTTTGAGTCATGGATTGCTTGGATAAGCATTGGTCCAACCTCGTCTCCCACTTTAACATATAAATCAATATATGTTTCAATATTTTCCTTTTTAAGAATTTCATGAAGCTTGCCCGTGAAATTTTTCCTTGTGTCTTCACCCCTAAAGCTAATGAACACATCATATTTTTTTCTGGTAGAGGTTAACATACTAATAACATACTAATTTAGATATAGGCAATCAATTAGCTATCCTAAGTGTAAAAATGATCGATTAGAACATGAACCTTTTTAGGTGAAATTAGCTATACTAATTTATAATATGCAGTATCATAACCCCACATCTTAGATTATCACATACTTGAGATAAAACAATTTGCATTAAAATATATTAATACATTATTATACTTCAATTTGGAGGCGAAGACTTAGAGTCGTCGCTTAAAATGTATCATAACATTAAACTTAATGAAAAATTATAAATAAATAAAAAACTTGAATAATATTTTTTTAGGTAAGATTTTGTTTGTTACTACAACCACCCTTACTTTTTCCATATTACAACCACACTTAATATCATTTATTTAGTCTGTGTAGTATTTTATTCAATGTAAGATAAAGTCATGTCAAGGAGACAACATAACATTTTTACTTTTGAAAAGAGACAAGGGAGAGAGATTTAAAAAATTAATCTTAGGCTGTCATCACTTATTATGCTGACTGATTGTGCCATTTTATTTGTAAGGATGTGATGAATATATAGATGTAAGAGCACTAAAAAAATAAAATTATTGCGATCAACTTGCTGAAAAATAATTTATTGCAATTATAAAATAGGAATAGGCTATAATAATGTGATGCTTCTGTCCATTTGCCCTTTAGGGTTCGTTAGAGCATATATTCGATTTGGATAAAATAAGGAATCCACTTCATCCACTTTAAAATAAGTTGGCTTTGACATCTAAGGTTTGTGCACTTAGACTTATAATGATAGGATTACCTAGAATTCAAATGTCTGAAAAGATGTGTAAGAGATGTTTAGTTGGAAAACAATCTAGAAATGCTTTCAACTCTTATTTACCAATAAGGTCATCAACTGCATTAGAGGCTAGAGCTTGTCCATTATGATGTGTGTGTACCTTGGTATCATTAAGTTTCATTCAACAACTGATGTTACTGGTTTATATTATAGGTTAGATACATCAATTATTGAACGAACTTTAAACATGATTTTTTACTTATAATAGTGGCTAGAGGAATTACTTCATTTTTTTTATGATTATAGTAGAAAGCTATGAATTTATTTGATCCTCTTAATCTCTCTCACTTACTCCCTCTCTCTCTCTCTCGATTGTATTTTTATTTTTCAATGAAAAGATAGAGTGAATTTTAGAGAGAGATAGAGAGTTAGGAGAGGGAAGGAGAAAAAAGTGACACAGAGGATCCATATCCCTTTCTCAAGACGCTTGGCTTCATCCTCAAACTGAGTATTTCTTTCTGTTTTGACTCCTTCTAAATCCTACCATCTCTTACTCGCCGCGCAAGCTTTTCTTTTGGTGGAAACCATTAATGTGATCCTCAACCACATTTTTAATCATATGACAAAGTCTTCAAAAATGTTCTCAATAGAGGATGCCATTCTCTGGACCAGATTCGCAACATAAATAGAAACTTTTTGAGGAGTGTTTATTATTATTTTCATATAATTAAGGGAGTAAGTAGGAGAGAGAGAAAGAGAGAGAGAGAGAGAGAGAGAGAACTAATTGATGCTTTTATTCTTTATAAATTGTTCAAAAAGATTGGAAATAAGAAGCTTAAATTAGGTAAATTCTAAAAAGGAGGTGACAGTCTCATTATGGCATAATTTCCTTCAAGCGTATCATAATTTGAATCCAACTCCCGCTTCTTCTCTTTTGCATTATCAATTTTCTCGCAGGTTTGTATTGTCATGGAGACTACATTTTTAGTTTCTTCCACAACTTCACTTCTCTTCTCTTTACATTTGGAGCAGGCATCCTCTAACTGCGACTTCTCTTGTTGAACCTTACTTGCTTTTTCCTCGAGCAAACGAATCCGTGCTTTAATATCTTCAATTTCAACATCCATGACCTTGATCTTATCCTCACTAGCAATGATGGACTCATCTAACTTCATTATCTTGTCTTTGGATGCTTGAAGCTTGGATATTGATTCTTTATGATCCACATTAAGTTGTTGAAGAGTAACATTGCTGAGTTTTCCTTCATCAATATTCACTGTGGCTTCTGTGAAGATTCTGATGAAATCAGTAATACCGGAACTTTGTTTCTCAGAAAGCTCATTAGCTCTACAATTGAGTTTAACTAATAAAGCTTTCACCTCTTCTCCAAGAGTCGCATCATTGGGTAAATATTTCAATAAGTCTCTTGAAAATGCCAAATCCCTTAATTCATCAAGTAGCGTCTTGATTGACTCACTCTGAGTTTCAGTAGCTTCTGCTTGTGGTGTAGATTGAGAAGCCTGTGAAGAATGACCAAGTTCACCAGACAAGAGTTTTTCCATGATTGCCAAAGGGTCCTCTTCAAGGATTTTCTTATATTCAGAATAGTCGATAGGAGAATATTCTGAATCCTTTGAAGGTTTACTTGAAGAACTCTCAGCAGCCATTGAAGTGTTTGGATTTAGTTTGTTAGTATAAGAATAAGATGGAATGTGTAGATTCTTCTCTAATGTTGGTGGTGATTGTTGAAGATTCTTAGTTTCCTGGTAATGAAACAATCAACCATAAGTATTATTAAGGAATAAAATAGTTTGCATTGAGAATGAAGGTTGTTTAATGTCACTAAGGAATAAAGAAAAACCTCATATGTCTTCGACTTATTTGTTGAATTTAATCTTGTCGGATAAATAGAAGGGTGTAAATCATCATCACTGGAAATCTTTTGTCTCTGTTGAAAGGTGAGAAAATTGAATGACAAGTAAAAAGAAAATAAAAAAATAAATTCAAATACTTTTTCACATGCAAAAATATGTCTGTTTTTGCTCCTGGCTATAAATAATTGTTTTCGCCCCTCACCCAGAAGATTTTTTTTTTTTTTTTTGGGTCTTATACCTCTAATTCACATAGGAAAAATATTCTAATAATTCGGAATTCGGCAACAAGGTATGTACCATCCAGATTATTATGAATCATGGAATCATAGGGATGAAGGTCATAATGATCAGCAAGAAAGTAAGCATAGTTCCACTCATGAGGGAGATGCTCATAGAGATTCATATGGAAATGAATTAGATTGATAAAAGATAATGAATGAGTACAATGGTTGTTTCTATATTTAGAGATTAGTTGGAGTAACTAACTCTAAACTCAGCTTCTAACTCTAGTTAACCTAACAACTACCTATAATTGATTATTCATATTGTGATGAAGGCCTATTGTGATGGGCCAAATAGGTTACTCAACATATTTGGTGTGTCCACTATCTCCGTATAACTGATTTTCCCCATAAGCACTTGTTGCAAGTGGATACTATAAACAAGCTTTTGTAACCTCCGTTCAATTTGAATTAATGAGAATAACTTTCAAAGTCTCTTGCAATCCATTTTATTCTCTCAATTCTGTTGATATTGTTTGGTTTATTATGTTGTTCATGAATTTTGTTAATAAGTATGATGAAACATTGTTCCAAGTTCCAACCATGGAGCGAACTTAGGTACTTCTGATAGAACTGGAATACTTCTGATTGACTTGACATTAACACAACACTCATTAACAAATTGAGTCCAAACAGTTGGTTTTGATTTTAGTATATGTAATATTTGTTCACATTGGTTTCAATACTTGTAATATATGAACAGTATTAATTTTAGGACGTGCTATATTATTGTTCTAATTGCTCCGCTTACAAAAAAAAATTTTGACACCCTTTCAAAGTTGTTCCTCTCATTAGGATGAATTCAACATAAAAATGTATTACAAAGATTAAAACAAAACAACAATGATGAAGGTTATAGAAAAAATGATGATCAATAAACAGAATATCTTTATTTGAGGGGATGGAAAAATACATCAGAACTGTAAAACTTGTATATTTACTGGTGTAACGAAAAGAACATATATGTGTGTGTGTGTGAGTGTGTGTGTGTGCGCACACACGTGCCACTGTAGGTTCTTCATTAGGCTCTAAAAATGGGTTTTATGCTGGGCTTTCATTTTCCCTTGCTTTGCTTAGAAACATTACTAAAACACTATTTGAAAAGAGTAAGAGGATGGGTGCGATATAATTAGATGGAATAAAGAGGTAAAAGGTGAAGGTTTACCTTAGCTGCTTTATCGAAAGACGGCTCTACATCAAAACCACCTCCAGCAGAATCCTTCTCCTCCTCGAGTTGTTCTTGTTTGTTGGAAGAAGTTTCAGTTTCATCTCCAGACATCGCAGACCTCTCATGAGCAATCTTAAATTTCATAATTTCTTTGGAATTATCATCATCATCCAAAGTTTCGTTCGCTTGAGGATTTTCATGTACATCATTAGAGGCTAAAGAAAAAGAGATGGTGAGGTTGACAAGGAAAAAGTATTTAAGTTTCAAGTAGGCAATTGCAATTCAGTGAAAAAGAAAGCATGCAATTGCAATTAATAAGGGTGTGCTTACGTGCAAAACAATAGATTTAAAGGTAACTCTACTCGCCGAGACAATTGTAATATTTGACGATGAAGGAAAATGAAATAAAGCATTCTATATAATGTTTAGATGTATAAATTTTTAAAAAATATTGTTAGTTTCATCTGGTTTCTCGCAAATTGACTATGAAAGGGAAGAAATATGGACTATATTTTAAATGCTATTCAAAATATATTGTACGGCAGGATTGATTAACAACATAAGAAAGATATCATATAACATTTGTGAAAGAGAGCAAAAAGTTTCATACCAATTAAACATTCATGTGAACTGTGACAATTTTCATTCAAGTCCGATTGTTGGTTCTGTATGCCAGTACCTTCCTTCTCATCATCTCCCTCATCATAGCCTTCACCTGATCTTGATTCAAATTGAATTTCCTCATACAACTCTAATTCTAATTTCTTGTCTAAATTCCCTGTGCCTAAAACACTCCGACTTTCGGAGTAGTAAATTGGACAAACTCCACACTCTTTGATACTTAGAAGGCCATCAAGTTCTCTCCCGCTGCTTGTATAAGTTGTAATGCAGAATTTAAAAGAAATCTTTCTTTCAATACTGCTGAGTATGCCGTCATAATGGTATGGATCATACCATACAAAAACATGATCTATGTTCAAATTTGTAATCGGTTTATGATCCCACTTAGACTTATATCCCACCTCCCTCCTCCCATCTTCCGTATAGCATTGACATCGCATTCCAACAAAGTATCCATGCTGTCGTGTTCTCTTAGATGGAGAAACAACAACTGCAAAAATGAAGCCCAGTGAGTTGGAAATGTTGATAGTTATGGAGGAAGATGTGGTTGATCGGTGTTTGAACTCTCTTGGAACTCTGCGTCCTGGCAGACAAACCTCGGCTCTGTTATAATTGAAGCTGTGGGTTTGGAATCTGTACTTTCTGACCAATACATTGTGAAAGGCAGCACTTTTCATTGTTAACATGGCATCTTCTGTAATGCGGTCAAGCGAGGGTCCATCCAATTCCAGCATAATGCTATTCTTAAACGAAATGTATTTTTTTTGGCCAATCATGTTTATTGAAAAGGTCTTCAAAGTGGATACTGTTATCAACGAGGTGCAGTTGTCGGCCTGAAACTCTTTGATGCTTAAAGGAAGTTCTGGCAGACAACGAAGCTTGCTGCAATTGTCTAAAGACTGAACCTCAAGCTCTGAGAGGTACTTGATGCTAGCAGGCAACTCCTCCACACTGCTTCCATCCAGTCTTAATTCATGCAATGATTCTAAGGAACTAATGTTTGCAGGGAGTTCAATCAAGTTACAACAGTCTTTCAAGTGTAGTAATCTCAATAATGTCAGACCCTCAAAAAGGGCTTCTAACTTTGATTTAGTTACTACACTGCACTTAGAAACCCGAAGTTCAGTAAGTGATCTCAAGCGAGATAATTCAATTGGTAGATTTGTTAGATTTAAATCTTCTAGATTCAACCAAATAAGGTTGTTCATGTCACCGATTGACGTGTGCAATATTTTGATTCCGGTTTTGCTTAAGTCCAACCTCTTTATTGAATCTGAGGACAATGAAAATTCCTTCAGACTCTTGCAGCCTTTGACACTGAAGTATTTTAGAGATGTTAAATGCTTCTCACCCATAAGACTTTCCAGTTTTATGCACCTATCCAGTAGCAAAGTATCAAGTGTGTCCTTAGAAAAAGCAGAAGGTTGAAGTTCGCATAACTCTTCACAACCGGAAAGGCGCAACTGTTTGAGTTTCAACGCCCCAGACAAATCAGGGAGGCGGCGTAACTGTTTGCATTCACTTAGGTCGATTGCCTCTAGATTCACAAGTTCCTGTACCAATTCAAAAGGACACATCAAAGGTTATTAATATTCTCATAAAAAGGGCAACCCGGTGCACTAAAGCTCCTGCATACACAGGGTCCGGGAAGGGGTCCTACCATTTGGTGTATTGTACGCATCCTTACCTTGTTTTTACACAAGAGGCTGTTTCCAGGACTTCAACCCGTGACCTTCCAGTCACATGACAACAACTTTACCAGTTGCGCCAAGGTTACCCCTCGTTATTAATATTCTCATATTTTATTTAAATTGGTCTGTCAAGCATCCATTCATTTTCACACCATGCAATCGAAGAAAACACAACTGCATGTGACTCACATTATTTAATATTTTTTCTAATTTTCATTTGTATAAAAAACGAAGAAAGAATTCCATAATTCAGATGAATTGGTTTAAGTACAGACACGCACCTGCATCCCGTACCAAAGATGTTCAATGTTGCTGTGCGGCAAAGAAATCTTAATCAGCTGCTCAGCATGAAAAGGCTCTGGAAGAGACTTCAGGGGATACCCATTCCACTCAAGGTATGTCAGTTTGTCAAAAAATGGCATAATATTTTCAGGAAGATGCACAGTGCCCAATCTCTTCTTACCCTTGGGGATGTGGAATTTAAGAAATCTTAATTTAGTCATCAATTTGAATGTGTCAGCTTGAACATGTATATCTAGTTTTTGAGACAAATCAAATATTATTCCTTCAATTGCATCATTCCCCTGACAAATTGAAAGTCACTACATTATTACCACAACAAGTCAACAGTAATTTTTTATATTAGAAAAATTTAACACTCCATACCTTGTTATTTCCAAGTACATCACAAATGTCTTTAGCATCCCTCAGTCGGCTACGCTTTCCTTGGTCATTATATTCTTCTCGAACTATATCAAAGGCCATCTTTTGTAGTAAGTCATGCATTTGTATTCTACTGTTGTTTGAAATGGTTATAAGAGTTTTATCTTCGAGGATTTCTATCCCACTAGTTGCATTGAAACCAAAGGCATCTAGTATTCTTGTGACGATATCTTTGTTTTCACCTTTGAAAAAGAATGCAATGTCTAGAAACATTTCCTTCTGTCGCCATGATAATCCATTATAACTCACTCTTAGCACTTTTTGAATATCGGGCAAGGATTCTCCTTTGTTCTCATGCAAATTCAACTCAGATTCCCAGAATTCTGGTTTTCTGGAATGAAAATGTGAACCCAAAACTTCTAAAGCTAGTGGAACACCTCCTGCACATTTAACCGCCCTTTCCGAGAAATGCTCGTAACCCTTTAAAGGATGGTCTTGCTTGAAGGCTCTTAGGCTAAAAAGCTTTAGAGAGTCTTTAAGCCTCCATGTTTTGACCTCATATATTTCATCAACTTTTCCACTAAGAGTATGCCTGTCTCGCGTTGTGATAATGAGTCTACTGTTAGGTCCAAGGTCACCAAGTACTCGACACAAATCATCTAACTGTGTAGCATTATCAACATCATCAAGTACAATGAAAACTTTTTTGCGAAAGAGCCTCCTCTTGATGAACGTGTGAAGTCCATGAACATCAGATGCTGTAATTTCTTGCTTCAGTAGCTCACGAAGAAGCTGATTACGAACATATATTGGTCCCAACTTTTCTGAGTCTTCGCTTACCTTTTCCAAGAAGCATACATTGTCATAATGGGCAAAGTTCTTGGCAAACATCTGTTTTGCTATGGTTGTCTTTCCT
>Ga0315915_1002023_pt1 | contig 25208 bp, 8 predicted proteins | sample MpolbnodulesMG_FD_207738 | JGI IMG/M metagenome (GOLD analysis project Ga0315915, IMG submission 207738) | Medicago polymorpha root nodule microbial communities from Los Angeles, California, United States - branched nodules | ecosystem: Host-associated > Plants > Roots > Nodule | place: USA...
CATTAATATTTAAAAAAAAAAAAATATAAAAAAAAAAAAAAAAAACCTTCTGTGGACATACAAATTACATTACAATTTGTTGTTGCTAATGGTAAACAATATCAGAAACTCATGCATGTATCTGAAATGAGAGAGATTAAAGAAAGAAAGTAAGAAAAAAAGTAAAGAAGGGGATGGGTATTTTCTATCTCGTTGTTTAATTTTAAATTTTATGTTAAATTGAAAAAGGGGAGCAAAGATTGTACCAAAAACAAATGGTACAATGATACGAAATGAAAGTAATTTTGGATATAGGTTGGGTTCAATTCGTGACATAGTGATGTTTTGATTTTGAAGTCAAACTAAGATTCTAGCATGAATCAACGAGGTACAAGGTTGCTAAGTAGATGTTGTAAACTTGTAAACTAAACCTGCTTCAGAGGATACAGAAAATTTTGGATTCTTCTCTTTTGAAGTTTTGGAGGACACTTTTTTTCTTCCTTTTGTAAGTCAAATTGAGTACATATATTGAGGCTGCATCCTTGTAATAAATTTTGTCAAGTACATATAATGAGGGTCCCTCACATTTCTGTACCATCTATCTATGAGGAAAGAAAGTGTTTTTCTGCAATCTGGATTGATAAATTCAGATAGATGGGTTTTAAGAAAATGAGTGGAAGATAAAAATAGCTCTCATAAAAGTATATATGGCGTAATAATTAATTTATGGGAAGGGGTAGAAATAATTTTGTTTCTCTGTCTACCAAAACAAAACAAAAAAACAATGATTTTTCCCCGTAAATTCATTAACACTTGAAAGTGCTTAATTTAAGTTTATAGATAAGTTAGATAAACTAGAAATAAGCCAACTCAGATAGTTGTAGTCATTATACTATACTTTTTTTTTTTTATCATTATCATGAGGAGATAAAAAGAAGAAAGAAAACTAAGCTTGGAGGAAGAGTCCTTATAACATCAAATAAACAGATAGTAAAGAGAGAAGAATGACAAGTATTGAAGATCTTTAGGTTTTCTCAAAAACAAAAAGATCTTTGGGTTATTCGAAAGCGAGACACCCAATTTGATAAGGTAAATTGTATAAGAGTTTCCTTCATAAAACATACAAGTGAGAGAAATATTACAATCCTTCAAGAGGAGAGACCGAATGTGTTCTACAGGTTTTTATCAATTGTGGTGACATATGATTTATGGCATGTCCAATGGATGCTACAATTTGTGGCTTCATAATATCACTGTAGAAATTGGTATCAAACGCACTTGCATCATTGCAAACTCTAAACCGAACACTTACATAGTTGAAGCTCTAAAATGTAGTTTTATTTAAATCATGGTGTCGTAATTCTACAAAACTCATCGTCACTCCAAACAGATGCTAAGTAACCATAGAAGTTGAGAAGCTCAATTGATTTGATCTAAGAGTCAAAAAGTTAGAGATTCTAAATTTAAACCCGAACAAATTTGTAAATATCAATTAAAAAAAAAAAACTACATGTTTATTATTAAAAATATGTCAAGTAACTTACCATTAGTGTAATAGGATCCACTTGCTAATAGAAAAAATAGGCTAAAGGTAGAGATTAGTAGTATAGAATATAAACATGATTTGACTCCAACAAAATATCTTTACCAATTTGATTGACTTTTTTTATTACCATAATAGACATTCTGAATAAAAGTTATACTTTATTGTCTTATCGATAATAGAAGCTGATGGTAGACGGCAAACAAAAAATAAACATGAACAAATACAACAAAAAAAAATAATGATAAAGTGAGGATGTTGTTTGTTGGGAGTTTTTCTGAATTTTTCAGCCCTAAAATTTAGTTTTTCTGATTTTTTTTACTAATAATAGTAAATTATGATCATTATTTACAATAAAATGTAAAACAAAATAGTATGATTCTTATATACAATAAAATTATATTTTTTCTTACGAAATGATATTTTCTAAAATACTAAAGTTGATAAATAATTCTTTATTTCACAAAAAATATTGTTAATTTATTAACTTAGGAAGCAAATGTGTCGATACATTTTAATTTATGAATGTACCATAGAAACTTTGGTCTTATTGATGTAAGGTGCTTATGGTATTTGATAATTGATAGTGATATGCTACATAATTTATAATCTAGCTAATAATGCTACGGTCCACATCATGGTACATCTTATTTTGGAAGACCAACTTGCAAGGGATATTATTATACTCCCCTAAGGGAGAACTATCTAAGTAATTCTTTATACTATGCTTCCTGGTTTTAAATATTCAAAAGTTGAAAAGTAGTAGCAACACACTTTCTATCCAACACTATTTTGAGAGTTGGGTGAAATTTATAAGAATATCACCACTTTAAAAATAAGGTAGACATGGTTTAGTAAAATTTACATAAATTTTACCTAATTATAGAGAAAATGTTAAAAAAAATCAATCTTGAAACCTTGCAAAAAAAATTTCAATACTTAGAAATGAAAATTCACATCAAAACTACTTCACATATCTAGAAGCATAGTATAAGAATTGTCTAGTGTATGATAAATATAGGTGGTTCAATATAATAAATGAAAATATATGTACACCAAAGTTAGTACTAATGACAATTTGTATGAATCAATATGGACAAAAGTTAGTACTTTTACCAATCATTGTTAGAAATAATTCTAAATTCTCAACATTATTTCACATAATACAATTAAATTAAAAGTTCACATACACAGATACAACCTTACCTCTCTTTTTTTTTCCTTCTTTTATTATTCATCAAACCTATATACATATCTAGAAGGTCATATCCATCTACAAAGAAAAGGCTACTAAGGAAAACTACTTAGGAGTTTTGAGGTTTATCTTATTCCATGATACCTGCTCAAGTTATAGAATTCCATCAAGTCTATAATTTTCCAATCACATAGCATTGCCAAGCTTTTCCATCTTGTTTGATCTGATGCATCAACTTGATTTCTACTTTCTTGTTTTTTCTTCGATTAATTCAGTTAAAGGTTCATTGCCTCTTGACATCTAATTCCTCCGTTTTCGCAAATCTTCCACGGATTCTTGGTTGACTGTCAGCGAGCGCCTTCCTACAAGCATACTGAAACCATACACAATTATTAGAATTTGAGTTCAGAATCATGTCAAAGGCTGAAAATGAAGTCTTTGAAATTTTGCAGCATAAGAATGTGCTTAAGTTCGATGCATACTTAACAACTTATTATATATATCATTGATCGTTAGTACACTAAGCAACCGGCAATGACACGTTTGAAGCTTCAAAAGTGGAAGCAATGATTATTTATACAAGACACTAAGCTACTCATTGAAGACATATTTGAGGCACTTAACTGAAAAGAATTGAGCTAAATGAGTTCAAGAAAATCTTGGAGGAACTTTCAAACACGGTCAACATTATAATTTATGCCAGGAGCATTAATGTTTTGGAAATGGATACCCTACACACACTGTTGCAGATCTCAACCATGTAATCTTAATCAATTATAGAGATGTTTATAACTGATTCTGTAAATGTGTAATATGAGTCGTCCAATCTCAAATTAATGGCCGATATTGTTCACTGCATGTGAATGTGTTCTTCTCTTACATCAGGGAATCCAGATCCTTAATATTTAATGGGATGCAAACATAGCAAACTTCAACAAATATGTGAGGCAAAAAATTCTATAGAAATTTAAATGCTTCTATGTTCTTGTGGAATTTTCAATTAGTATACATGTTGGCCATTCTATATTTACCTTGATTTTCCTGCCAAAGTTTCTCCTTGTCTTCTTATTCCTATATCTGGAAAGTTTTTCTTGACGTAGCTCACTCGTGCAATTGCTGAGAAGAAAAGGCCTCTCGAGAGTGGATTGGCCAACACTCATGTTACCATTGCCAAGAGTCTGTTATACAAACAATATTAATCATACAGCAAATATTTTTGATATGGCAAATAGGTATACAGTATATTTCTCAATCTATAAAAATTAAGTAACACACATGGCCTCTTTGTCTTAGACATTATATGTTGATGTATCTGGACATAGTAACATCCGTTCACCGTGTGCAGCGCTACAGAGGATCTGAGTCCAAACACACCAACATATTAAATTGTTATATTGGAACTGACTCACTCTTACGAAACTAGTTTGTAAGGCGAGGTGATGGGTGTCTCTCTTTATAAACTCTTTTCAACGTGGGACTTAGATTTTTTCCGATACAACATATAATGTTTAACAAAGTGGCCATAGATGTTATTTAATTTATAAGAAGCACACACAAAATACATGAATTGTTTTAAGTTGACCTTTATATCTCCTTCACTAAACGCTCTTCGCATGCCATAAACCGCGTTAAAATCTATTCCAGGGAAATCAAGGAAAGCAGGCTTCATTGCAGGAGCATGCATCCAATCCATTGAACTCAAATTTCCCGAACTGACACTCTTTGACAATAGTACATCAGGAATTGGTTTGTTTTCTTGAATCGAATTCTCGTCAATGTTCAGAGCAGGAATCTTGATTTCGAGGATTTCAGAAAGAGGTGATTCTATAGCGGCCTTTTCTAAGAGATCTTTTTTGCAATCATAGTAGACCTCACTCAAAAGTTGTTCACTTTGAAGCACATCATCAATATCCGAAGATTTTAGACCCTGCGACGACATGTCTTCCCCACCAGACATCATTGACATGGCTGCTTGCATTTGATCAAGGTCCATCTCCGGTTCTTCAATAATCGTTTCTGGTGCTTTGAACAAATCTCCCTCTACAAATAAATCAAATTCTGACATTGCAGATGATTGAACAAGGTCACTCTGCATTAAAACACAGTAGAAAGGATCAGTTAACAAAGAATTATAGAATGACAAAAGACATACTAGGGGTTGAGTAATTAACCAATAATAGGAAAGTATCATAACTTTTTATATCCTTTTAAATACAATGTATCTCCATTAACTAACTATTGAGAATTTAATTCGTGTTTACTGAGTAACGCGGATGAGTTGGGCTACATGTGACGCCTTACACAGTTAAAGTGAAAAACTTTATGATAAAATTAGCATCATTCCATCAAGTAATTGTTAAGGCCACTATGCAAATTACAAATTTCTAAGAAAAGATTTAGACCAACAGAGGTTGTTCCTCAACCATTTTACATAGAGAGAAAACAAAAAGCAAAACAAGAATGATACCGAGTTTTCATAGGTTATAGAAAAGCTATTTGTTTACAAAAGACTTGAGTGAAAACATAACTACTGCGGAAAATTCTCCGGTAACATAAAAAAAAAAAAAAGCAACAAATTGATACAACATAGAAGAAGCTTTGCGTAAACGAAAGGTGTGAATACAAATTCCATTGAACCTTCACATGGAAAGGAAGAGCTGAGTAGTGTCGCAGGTTATTTGAATTGGTATTAGGTAAATGATTGGTTGCAAATTCAAAGCCCATACTTCACCCAAAAAAAGCTGACTTTGAAAGAGCCTAACTGTTGGTTGATGGCTGAAACATCGAAACTGCAATAAGACATCAATTCAGTCCAGAAGGAACTGGACTATTACTCAGCTCAAGAACATGGAAACTTTTCGTACAAGCAAAATGGAACCCAGGTTAAAGCGAACAAATATCAAAAACATAATCCGGATCCTAGGTTGCTTATGCAGCTTCTACAACCACACCTGATCAGTCGTTGGATTAAGTTAACAACTGAGATATAATATGTTCATCTGTTAAATTAATCCAACTTCAAATACGCAAACAGACAAAACGCTGATTGTTGCCTGTGCAGCCTCTCCAAGCGCAACTTAGTCGTTGGATTAATGTGACAGCTGAGATATAATATGCTCGGCCGTTAAATTAATCCAACTTCATGGTGCGGTTGGATAGGCAGCAGACGGCAAAGAATCCAAGTTCATCAAAAGATCTTAAGTTAGTTCATGTCTTTAGAATTGTTTCAATTTGAGTGACCAAAAAACCAAGCAACACTACATGGAAACCAACCCACTAATACTTGTATCTTTTATTGTTGAAGACCAAAAATAGCATGATTACCGCTTTTGTAACTATATATTTAGTGCTAGACAAAAGACCAAAAAGAAATTATTAACATGTGCATTCACAAGTCCTTTTCCATATTATTACCAAGAAAAAAGGGAATAATATGACTTTTTCCTTCTTCAATAAACCTCTCCTTAGTGGGGCAGAAAAAGACAAACACCACTATGAGTTCACACTTCAACACCATAAAATGGAAGAAAAATTAAAGAACACGGAAGTATCACAACAAAAACACTTTCCATCTAAATCACTTTTATTTCCTTTTGTAACACTTTTCCAGATCCAGCAATTAAAGCTAACTCTAGCTGTTTCCACTTGTGCTTTGAGCTTTGAGTATGACTATGTACAAATATTCTTGAATAATTCATACTTAATCATACAAAAAAAAAAAAAAAAAAACTTGTCCTTATAAACTTAATTAATTAATTTTCTCAAGCTTGATGGTTTCTTCATGAAGAGAAATGAAACTAAACTTAATTACTTAACCATATACTCATAAAGAAAATATCATGATTAATATGAAGAAAAATTAGTTGTGACCAATCACATAAGATTAAGGTTAAATATCACTCACTATATATATATAGATAGATAATAGAAATTTAGATAAAAAATAGTTTCCAAGTTTAGGAAAATGAAAAATTAATGTACAATTATGGACATAATTAGTTGAGGCAAATCTTTTGCTTGTTCCTAGAAAACTATTATGAAATCTTTAGAAAACACAAGAAAAATATAACATATAATTAAACAAAAACAAAAGAAACAAAATTTCATTTTCTTTCATGTAAGTAAAAACCATCAAGCAAATGCAGTTCAATGGAGCACAGAAATAGTTAGAAGTAGAGCAAAAAAAAAAAAATTGTAAATTAAAAATATGAAAGAAATTGGAAATAGCAAGAAATAGAAAGAAAAAAAAAGGAAAAAAATGAGGGTACCATTGAAGCATTGGACTTGTGAGTCATGCAATACTCTTCAAGTTGTTGAAACTCATGAGAGTAATTCTGTAGATAAGGGAATAGAAGACCAGTTTCTGCAAACATTTTTGTAAGCTGAGAGAAACAGTGTAGTGAAATATCAAAGTTTCAATGAGAAACACAAAAGGAAACAAGACAAACACAGTTCTAGTTGTAGTAAGAGAAAGAAAGAAAGAGAAAGAGAGAGAGAATGTACGTAAAGATTGTGAGGAAGGGGTTTGAGGTTTGATGAATTTAATACCAACATGAAAGGGAATTTATATCATATAAAATTTTCTAACCTTTTTTTTTTTTTTTTTTGAAGTAAACCTCGCTCTAAACTCACATACATAAAATAAAATAGAAAATCTTGGACTCTAATTCAAAATTTATTATGAATACTATTCAACATTGAAATACTAGGACTACTAATTTAGTACTCGCTCTCTTACAAAATATAAACAAAAGTGAATTAAAAAAGTTGATACATTTAAATCAAATTTTAAATAAAATACATCAATTTTATTTGACTCGCTTTTACTTATATTTTATAACAAATGAAGTATGTTCAAACTTCAAATTCTCTATTTATACACCTTAAAATTCTACTAAACAACTTAAGAAAAATACATATAAAAAATTTAAGACACTTTATTTGACATCAAAATTTAGATGTATAATCATATTTTTCCAATAAAAGAAAATATGAAAAGGTGATGTAAGAAATACTAAAATAAAGACAAAGTTAGGAAAAGGACAGCATGATGTTTTATAATGCAGTGACCCCATGTCTGAATAATGAAAAAAGGGTTATAATAAGAAAAGATAAAATGTGATAAAATAATTGCAAATTGGAGCATATAGAATAGAGGTGAAGTGAACCAAGGCAATAATATTAATAATAACAGGTGTGGACCTTGGACATGTTGGTGGGGTTGGAAATGAACAGTGTTCATCACTTAGCAGTGAATAGTCATCACTCATCAGCAACTGCAAATATTGGATGGAGCAGTATATTATATTATAAAATATGTAAATGTATGAATATTAAATATCATAAGATTCATTCACATGTCCATATCCACGCGCTCCCATGTTGCCTTTTCATGTATAAAAATACATCACTCATGTACGCGCTAATAAGATGCTTTTTTCATGTAAAACAAAGGTTTTTTTTTTTTATCAAATAGAAGATTAATGGTTGGATTTAACTTTTAAAATACAAAGAATTTGGAGTTTAAACTTCGATGTTTGTAAATAATGTATTTATTAACTATCAACTGAGTTACATTTACGAAATTGTAAAACAATTAATTATGGCTTGTGCTATATTTTTTTATTTAATGATTAGTTAAACTAATTATGTTTCTATTAAACAATTATTTATGCCTTTTTCTTAAATAAAATAAAATTACTTTAGGTTGGTTTAATTTTATTTCTAATATTTACATTAGTTATGACTCTCTTTATATATCAAATATTTGTCAAATTCACAAGCAAATAGCCTCAAAAGGCGGTTTTTTTAATGTAGTTTTAATTCATTTTTCTTAATTGTACAATCTAATTAGTATTAGAATCATTTTAACAAAAGGGCTTACAAACATTAGTTAAGAAAGCAAAAAATAATATTTTACCTTGAAACGAATACATCCATGCATATACTGAATCATCTTTATTTTTTAGTCGAAACTTGAACTCTGATATTTTAACTATTAGCATCTTTAACATTTATCTCAAATCAATTGAGCAACCCACTAAATTATCTCAAAGATACTGAAAGCACAAAAAACAAAATGTGCAAATACTAAGAGAAAATAGAAGAGATTTTGCATCATCAAAACAATTTGAGAATAATTGACCAAGAAGACAACATCCTCCCATAACTATGATAGACAATATAGTTGAAAGACAAGGCCAATAAGAAAAAGAACATGGATCAGGAAGAAAATAACATGGTATTTGACCCTAAATTTAATTAGGGTGTGTTTGATCTGCCAAAAAAAATAAGGGATCGAACAATAGAACTCCAATTGTAATGCGTTGAATTTAAAATTATTGTTGGGACATGACTAATTGAAGGCTTGTAACGGATGAAACAAGAAAATTTTTGTCTCTCGCTAAATCAGATGGCAACTTTTTTGTCTCAAATACAAATTGTCTGATACCAAAATAACATTTTGTATATCAATTATCATATAATATAAAAAGTTGTTAAATACCTTGAAAATTTATCATGTATTGTGTTGTCCAAAACTTACCTTTTACAAATCAAACACACTCTTATTGTATAAAATTTATGTGGGTTTGTTGTTTTTATTATTTTAACTTTTTTACAAACTTTAGAATAAAAATAGTTTATAGTACTAAAAGAATATTGATAATAATATCGGCAATATTAATTTTACAAATGATATATTATTTTAAGGAGGTTACATTGATGTTTCAAGTAATTATTTTTTGTACTTTCAAAAAAAAAAGTAATTATTTTTTGTAAGTCAGTCTAGTGTGCAGAGTGGGGAATCTAGAATGTAAATTTTCACATCTATATATTAATGTCATTGTATCTATCAACTGTGTTGTACTTATTAGAATACATCAACTAATTTAGAACAACAAAATATTAATAAAAAAGTTTAGGCTAAATTACACAACACGTCCATTAAGTTATTTAAATGTAATAAATTGCTTTTTTAAGTATTTTTAGTACCACTTATGTCCTTTAAGTTAATTAATTGTGACATGTTGTCCTTTAAGTTTTTTTCGTACCAATCAGGTCATTTAAGTTATTTAACTGTAACAATTTACGGAATTTCAGATATTAAAAATGTAAGTTATTCGCAACTTAAAAGTTACAATTAAATAACTTAAAGGACCTAAGTGTTACGAAAAATATTTAAAAGACTAACTTGTTACAACTAACTTAAAGGACGTAAGTGGTATGGAAAAAAAAAACTTAAGGACCAGAATGTTATAATTAGATAACTTAAAGGGCATCTAGTGTAATTTAGCCAAAAATTTAATAATTAAATATTTTTCGTCAAGTAGTCTATTGGTTGGAATTCATTTTTAATATGCATTGTCCTTAACATATTAATATGCATTGTCCTTGACAATTGAGTTGTGCTCACAAAAACTCGTTCTATGTTTTTTAATTTAGGCAAATCCAATTAATCATTTTTCTAAGAATTTTACTCTTCCCTTTCAAAAATGTTCATTCCCACCCCGAATGTTAACAATTAACCCCAGCGCAGGTTAACTTCCGTTCCGTACCCAGCGTGAGTTAACTTGCGCTGAACTCCAACGTTAGTTAACTCTCGCTCAGGACCATCATGAATCAAATCACATGTTTAGTTTTTTTTATGTCATTTTGGATCTTGATGTAAATTAATGAAATTTGCGTATTCACATTTTTTTTCTATGACATTTGCGTTATTTTGGAATTGATTTTTATTTTGATTTTGATTGAATGAATAATTTAATTGAAAGAATGAATGTGGTGAATGAATGTAGTGGTAGTCAATGATTGATATTTAAAAAAAAATGCACCTTTAGGTGCTTAAAAAAACAACAATTTTGTCAAGAATGAGCGTGAGTTAATGAGCGGAAGTTCACTTACATGGGGTTAATTTTGAAAGTTTGGGGTGGGAATCAGTAAAATGAATAGGAAGAAGAGTAAAATTCTTTTTCTAAAAGCCTTTTAAATACTTTATAGGCCCAAAGGTCTAAACCATTCGCTTTCTTTCACAGTCATTACTTTTCTTACCCTATAGGTATTTATGCAGTTCGGTTTTCTAAAATCTGAACTGCATAAGACGTATGAGAAGCTCATACGATGGAAAAAGAAACAATCTTTTTTCTTTTGTCTGTCTTTTTTGTTTTCAAATGGATCTTTAGCATGCTCAATTTTCCTTGTTTATTCGTTGATTAATTAAATATGTGTATTGAGTTGGCCAAGTGTATTTTATTTATGCCTAAAAAAGTGTATTTTATTTGCTAATGTCTAATAGCATCTAAGGTGAATGTTTTACTTATTTATCACCATATTAAATCGACACCTCAATTGTTTCAGAAATAAATTTGGTATATATAGTGAATGATGACTATCTCCAATAAGTATAACTTAGATTTATCTCCTTACATTTTCTTCATTGATGAGGTGATTTTAAGTCATTTTTTTACTCTAAATCATCTTTCTTCATAATTTTTATTCTATTTCAATTTAAATAAGTGATTTTCACATAAATTTAGGTTTTTTACTTCGTGATTCGTCGTCTGAGTGTGGCGTTGTGTTATTTGTCATCTTGTGCAACATTGTTCGAATTCTCGTCTTGTTGTGGTGTTCATTTTGTTCATATTGAAAGATCGTTTGTTCAATCAATGGTTAGGAGGCCTGTTTTGCTTTTTGGTGTTTTTGTTTTGTGTTGTTGTTTTGTTTCTAGTTTCCTCTTCTGTTTTGGAAGTGGGACTTTTAGAGGAGTTTTCATTGAGATTGTATTGGTGTTGTGGGGCCATTTGTTATAAGGCCTTTTTGTACTATTTTTCCTCCTTTTGCGGGTTAAGTGTATCTTGTGCTAGCCTTGCTTAATAATATTTTCGATTCAAAAAACAAAAAACTCAATGATTTGGGCGTCAACGTTGCAAATCCAGATAAATGAGTATTTCACTTACTTCAATTTTATCATATTTTTTGTAGGCATTTTTCATTGTATGCTATTACTGGATAGGTTATAATATTGAATTAGATAAGCATACTCCCCATTACCTTTTCATTCATCATGAGGATTCTAACTTGCACTTTACACACCATTCAGGTATGTTTCTCCTCAAGCAGAAGCTTTTATCATCAATATAAACTTGCATCGCCATTGCTGCTATATCAACATGACACACCGCTTAACCACCACACCACCACTCTCAAGAAGACTTTTTATACAAGGAGATGGTCCTTTTAGGCGAACCATCATTGCTAATACCACTATTGGATCATTTGTGGAGCATTGAGCATCATCCCTTTCACATTCGGCCAAAAACCACACATAGAGAATTTGATACTACATTTCCACTCAAAACCTTAAGACATTATATATATGAGTCATCTGATTTATATGTTGTTCAACCTTCACTTTTTCAACCAAAATGGATTTCTATCTTTCATTTGAGACACCAATAAGGAACAACCAAACTTTTGAGTCAATCTAATCCCCACAAAATCTTTGCATTATACTTTCCTATGATATAAACCAGTAAATCCATTAAAATCAAATACAAATCACGATCATCTTAAACAAAATAAAATTGCCAATTCTGATATGATAACATTTTCTTATAATAAAGATAAAACTTATTAATCTAATGAAAGATTCCTAAAAGTACGGAAATATCTTTGAATTATATAAAATATAACACAACATAATTAAATTATAAACTTCTCTGATCAAATCAAAAGACTTTCATGTTGTGCAATTTGTCAATTAGTGGTACTTCTGTATGGCTAGAGGTATGGTTAAGAATTAATTAATTAAGTAAAGAAACAACTTAAAAATAAGTAAAAAAAGCTTTGGACAACTCATTGAAGGCGCAGTGCAACTTCAATTGCATGGAGTTATGGAGTCATTTTCATATGCCTAATAGGATCTTCTGGTTTCTAGTCAAAAGCTTATAATAATTAGATAGTGTTAGATGGAAAAATCTTCATGAATGAGATTTACTTGATTTAAGATTATATACTAATCTTTGTCATAAGCATAGAGATAATGTTAGACCAAGACATTCTTAATAAAATAGAAGATATAAGACCCTTTAACCTCTTTGGAATCCTATAAGAAAATTAAAGCATGCTTATCTAATTCAATATTATAACCTATCCAGTAATTGCACAAGTCAAGATTATTTTTCTCTCAATTATAATAAGAGATAAAAAAATATTGATAATATTTTCTATATCATTATAGCTGTAAAAATGAGATAATGAATGGATAGATTCTATATTCCAATTCGTTCAGATTATTCAAATTCCCTTTCAATTTGGTGAGCCCTATTCGTCCACATTCGCAAATTGAGTTTAAGAAACATTAGTTCATCATAAAATTGTAACCTAATTTTTGTCCTTTTCTCAAAAAGCATAAGGTAAAGAATAAGTGTTAGTCACGCAATGGAGAAATTAATTAATATCTACAAATCCAAAGTAAAACCCCATTTTACTTGCCCTATTGGATTGAAGGTGAAGCTTCATGTAATTGAATCAAGTCAAATAATTTCTCACTATACTAAAAGCATGTTTGTTAAGAATAAATTTTTCACTATACTAAAAGCATGCTTGTTAAGAATCAAAGTTGAAGAAGTTAATGGTATAATGCAACATTATAAAGAATGTCAACCGATTGAAACATTAAAATAAAAATCTCAAACTTTTTTGGAATAAAGAAGTACTCCATTTGTAATAAAAGTAAAAATCCAAAAATACAAATGTTTAGTCTAAATTTTGAACCAAATACATTTAATTTTTTGAATAGTTTTTGTTTCTATTTTATTACAAAAGGGATATGAATACTTCGAGTCAAATCAAAATAGTTGCCAATGTCACAACCATATTTTTATGGTCGTATAATATAAAGAAAATAATTTTGATGCATAATTATGATGAACGTCGAACTTTTTTAATGATCAAATAATTATGATTGATTGATAATGTATATGAATTAAGTCCTAAGCTAAATATTTATATACATAAAAAAAAGTTTTTGTTTTTTTACTTATAAATGAAATAGTTAACATATTACATTTAACATGTTTTTCAATCTGTAAAGAAATTCATTTCCTAATGGAATATGAAGTATGAAGTTAAGCTGTAAAGTGCACGCGGGAAAATGGCTGCTAGGAATTTGAATCAAACACTTTTTCTCAATTTAAAAGGGGATTCACTAACTTAAAGCTAGAAGGTATATGCCTCTATTTTCCATCTTTTTTAGGGCAGGAAGCAAGAAGTTTCAGCTCAAGAAGGATCAAATAAAAGGATACAATAACCTTAATTTCCCATATTAGGAAATTAGAAAATAAAAATCAAAATATTTGATAATGAAAAGGGAACTCTCTAGGAACCTACCTAAAAGAAAATGCCTTTTTATTAGGCTGGTGCTAGCTAGTAGTACTATTGTACTTACTAGTTATGCAACACAACAAAATTCATTTTGGAATGTCTATGTCTATTGCATGCCATACACTTTGTTATTTTGTGTTATTTTCATGACACGTGGATGCTTCTAGTCACACCATTTGGCATCTTCACTTGAGGGTGATTTATGGCTTCTAAGAAGCAGACAAGTGATGAACATTATGTCTTTTTTTGGTTTCTTAAGTTTTTGGAACAAATTATAGATTTAAGTTGATCTAATTGATAAAGAGTTTACCCACACATTGTAAATATGTGTGTTCGTTTTTTTGTTGTCGGTGTACGGATTTTGTTGACGAGTAATCTATAAGTATTTTTATTAACGTTTTATGAATCATGATGTATGTTCTAAACTTGATGAATTTGTAAGATTCAACACACTTAAAATTTTAATATGTGAAAAACAAAAACTTTTGGTTGAAATTGGTTCTATTTTTCCACATCCACCATTGTGGGTCGGAAACGTGTTTATTTATATTGGTTAGGGGAGTGGAATGTGAGTAATGGCTTAGGGTATTTTTCAAAAGGGGAATAAATTCATGTGAATTGAGATTGTAGTAATATGTATGTATTGAGAAGAATCAAGCAATGGGATTGGCCTACAACTAAATTGATTGGCAGCAAAAATTATTGGCGAAGTTGACTTAAAGAAAAGGGTTGGTTAAATGAATTTGGTATCGTTTTGTGTATGCTAAATTAGCATTTTCTGTGTGTCACCACCAACACTCATCATCATCACATTAAATTTCTTAACATACTAAATAACCGTACAAACTTATATTGCAGCAACAAATTTGGGTTGTTAGTTATACTCCTTCCATCCTAAAATAACTTAGTCATTTGCAAAAAAAAAATATTGTTTCAAGAATATTGATCCATTTCACTTTTCAATACAATATTAATTTTTTTTTTCAATTATAACTCTCTCTTTTTGTTACAATTAATATTATTTTCACCTAATTAATATTATTTTCACCACTCCCAATTCAATATATTCTACTTTGCATTTATGATAAAGAAAAATGTACTCAATACTTTCCAAAGACATTCAAAACCATGACTCAATTAAACTGTGATGGAGGGAGTATATTCAAACCAAATCAATGTGCACAGCCACCGAAAGAAATCTATATTGTTTGAACAAGAAAACAAGTCCATATTCTATTTTTTTGTGGTGGATGAGGTTTAAACCTTGGACCTTACATATATTATGCAATGTCCATATCAACTGAGCTAACTCACAGGATAAGTATAAATATTATACTGTAGCTTTTTTAAGCTTCTATAAAAATTAATTTTATAATAACCGAAAAATTATATAAAAGATCGATATCTTCTATATATGTTTTTTCATGGAGAAATGATTTTACCACTTTGTTGTGACAACCTTCTCTCTAATACTCACATGATGTTTTTATTCTCTCTCTTTCATTTTCCCTCTATATCGTTTTTAACCAATAAAAAAAAATTTGTCACCAAAATTGTCTCAAATGGTTGTTCAAATATCACTACTCTTTTCATATGTACCAACTAGAGATTGACGGTTAATGTACTCAAAATCTAAACCATATTTGTCAAATCTCTATGGTAATTTTGATAATTAATCTTATGTATTTTTTTAGGGGCCGGGGAGGTCAAAGTGGAATGTTTTATAAACGAAGTTTGTTAAGTAATTTTTATGAGGTTTTTATGGTAATTTTGATCATTAATCTTATGTATTTTTGAGGTTTTTATATTTCAAAAATATCAACATGGTGATTTTTTTTACCCCAAGTTGGATTGAGAGGCAAGTAATTTCTTACTTTTGAATGTTGAAATTTATTAATTACTTGAATTCAACTATTGGGTCACCTACATAAGCTTATGGTTTGTTTGTAGTTATTTAACTTAAGATTATGTTTATATATGTTTATTGAAACAAGTGAATATAATTAACAAATGTTATTTTTTTATAAGATCATTTTTCCCATTAAGAGCCAAACTAAATATAAAAGTTACCAATGATGTGCTACGCTGATTGAAATTCAAGGATTCATTTCTCAATTATTTATCAAAAATGATGAAATTATAAATTATTAACAAATTCAAGTTTTGAATCATATTTTTTTTTACAATTTGGAGACTTGTTAAAACGATTCCAAATAATTCAAGGACAGACAAGTTGACAAGTTAAGTAAACCATTTATATATGTTCTACGATGCTCTCAATTAGAACAATCAATAATTTCTGATTTTCATTTTCATTATGTTTCACCACATTTTTTTGTCAAAAGCAACAAGTTTAATTGCATTTAACCTATGAAAAATAAGTTGAATTTAGAAAGAAACAGCTGGAGGTACCGTCTGATTGTGGTTTGTCTTTTTTTAGACGAATTGTGATTGGAATTGTTTTGGTAAATGGGACCCACCCTTTACACTTTGGCCCAAACTTGAAGGCACTTTTTGGATTCTTTTGGATGTAAACCCTTGATGATATTACGTGTGTGAAAGTGAAAGGATCTAAGGCTCTCAAAGTGCTGTTGTTCAACTAGTTGAGCATGACCATGAGCATTGAGCATGACAAAGTGACATTATTTAAAGTTGATTTCAACAAGTCTTGTCATTCACCGTAATTTGGAATTAGAATGAAACCCTCAATCACTTTCTACTTCTAGGTTAATCTTATCTTTTTACAATTCTCCATTTATAAAATTCAATTTTTAAATAATTTTAGTTATTTTTCTTGACACAGATAAATGATATTCGTTCATTCAAGTTGATAGAGTATATCGATACAATACAATCTCACAACATTTATGTTAATAGTATAAAACATCAAATTACAAAAGTCTACACATATGACTATATTTAAGTCTTAAGAATATTCATGACAATATGTTAATAGTAATAATATGTCATTGATTGGATTTGCACTGGATCGAAGCTGATCTGACAATCTGAACTGAACAAATATCTGAACAAAATAAAAAAGACAAATAACGTCACACAAAGACGATGAACAAAACAACGTCACACTAAGACGACGAAATCATGAAAGAAAAAACGAAATAGATGTGAAAATCACTTAATTCAATAAAATGGAAAGAGAAAGACAAGTTAGAGTGGTGATTTTGAGTCAAAAATTGACTCTAAATCACCCTCTTTGATAGATTAAAAAGAATATATAAAAGTTTTGATGGCGCTTCCCAAGAGAGAAATGAGAATTTTTTTTGGTTATTACTTATTCTTATTAAGTACTAGTACTCACTTTTTCTTTGGTGTAAAGATAAAGATTATAGCAAGGGGAATTTATTGCATGCTTGTATACGTTAAATGGGTCATTTAAACCAAACAAAATGGTGTGTGATTTTATTTTTGAATTGAATGATTTTTTTACCTCAAGATCGGTCCTAACTACACCTTTAACATCCCTTCACCAATTACTTACTAGGTTAACATTTTATTTACACTTCTCCATATAAAATTCAATTTTATACATTTTGTTGTGTTTCTTATTAAGTACTCACTTTTTATTCGACGTGCTTAACAATTTCATGTAATCTTCGTAAAAAGAAAATTATGTAATCTTTCAATCACATATTATTACCTGCACATACATATATATTTTAAGAAGTCAAAGTAAAAAATTATATTAAAAAATTATTCTAATCATATGTCCAAAACCGAAATGAACAACGTTTACAATAAAGCCAGTACGACCCAAAAAAACAAAACTCATCACGGGTACAACACACATTAAAAAGGTAATTAAAAAGTAAACTACTTGAGAAACACATTATTTTCTTAATTCAACTAAGGTGACCCAACATATTTAGTGACAAGGAAATTAAAGAGATATTTTTCTTTTTGCAATTTTTTTTAGTATGTGATGAATAAAATATAACAAATTTTATCTTTCATGATTAAACGAGAGTGTAATTTTAAAAATTTGTAGTGCATAGAAATTAATATCTCCAAGTTACATGAAGTCCACCAAATAAATTAAAAAGTGCGTTGGATTTTCAGTCTTGGTTTCAATCATATTGATTTGGATCTTTGCAAGCCACTGGATCTTATAAACAATTTATTTTCCACTTGTTAATTAAAGTATTCACAATTATTTTACCATCCATCTTCTCATAAAAAGAATATTCGTTCTTTTCTCATTATTTCGTAGTGAATAGTCGTGGCCATAATCATGCAAAACAAGGAGATTTTAAGTACATATATTACAATGATAACCCTAAGTTTCTTTCTTGTTCTTGTGAATTCTTAAGCCAAGTGATTGGTGGGAATTATGGCTATGATAGGGTTGGTATATGAGCTATTTCAAATGAGAAAATTCAATTCATCTTTGTCCTTAATTTGGAGAAGAAGCCAAATACTACTATATAAATCACGCATGCCACATCACATCTATCATCTATGTCCACTACAATACAACATATGCTGTGATTAGCTCGGACATTATGTGAAACAAAACATTACTTGATGTAATTACTGATTTTAATTAGACCACAATAATTAGACAACAATAATCAATTGCATATATATTATGAGGCTACTTTTAATTTTGGGCGTTGCTTTCAAAAGTACTTTAGTTTTCTAGGGTTTTAACATTGGCTACACTTTTTTTTAGTGAGGTTATCACTTATCAATATTGATGTCTCTTTTGTTAACAAAGTTAGTACAATTCTATATTCCAAAAATAAAATTGAAATTCTTGTCGTTTTAAGTGATGATATAAGAGACAACAATTTTAAAATTAAATGGTATTTTTTTTTTTTGAGGGAAAAATTAAATGGTATTGGTACTCTCTCAAACTTCAGTTGTACGGAAGAAAAACACTTAAATACGCTGCTGATGTTTTTTTTTAAGTCTTTTGTGTTTTTTCTCAACTTTTTAGTGGCATTTGATAGGGTTAACTACGTTTATTGGCACCATTAAAGTTTGTGATTTTTATTATCATTTGCAGTGCAATTGTGATTTTGATTATTGATGATATGGATTAGCACGTTTGTCTGTTTAGCAAATAGAATAGGTATTCTTGTCATCTTGTGAGTTTGAACTTAGTTTTTTTTTTATTTAACAAGCTACAATGAGATATATTATCAACTAGAAGAGCTTTACCTAGCCATAGGTGTGCCAAAGTAAAACTCAAGAGTTTAACAACTTGTTACAGAACAAAAGTGAAAGACGAAAAAATGAAAGCTAGTACGTACCCAATGTCTAAACAAGCAAAAGGACTAAACCACGAGTTTTGATATCCAAAAGCTAAAGACACAATTTTTGCTTTTAGCCACCAATAAGAAAGACACTTAATTTTGTTTAGAATCTGATGTATCTGAGTCTCCTTTATTATTAAAGAGCAGGGACGTTCCTACGAATCCGGAAGCTCAACTCTGTAAGTGATAAGAGGCTCGTAATAAAATAAAAATGTATTTTTTTTTAAAAGAACAGTGTTCTATTTAAATTTTTTAAAAGATAAATACAAGGTGTCGTATATATGTTGTACATCCAAAGGTGAAAATGACTACCGTATACACGAGAAACCTCAAACCACCATCCAAAAAAAAAAACACTCACCTAGCACCAAAAGCAAGAGGACCCAATTCTAATATGCCTAAAACAGACAACAGAAAAGGAAAGTGAAAACCCGGGGAGTAGTGGGGTAGTACTACTGGACTATAATTTTTTTTTGAGGTCCATACCTTGGGTTGGCCGAATTCCATTGAGCGGTTTGCATACCCCAAGGTCCAGCCTTGTTAAAGAGACTATTATTTTTCTCTTTCCAAATTACCCAAACAACCGAGAACCAAATTAACTACATAAATGAAAACCGTCATTTAAAATTGCCTGCTAATTGACCAAACTGAATGAAATGATCCGAAACTTGAAAGGATCCAATAAAAAAGAAACCAATCCATTCACGAACTGGGTACCAAATAGTACCAATCATTGTGCGTGCTAAGTGTTACATTAGTGATAAAAGTTAAGAGGATAAATCCCTCAAAAAAAAAAGTTAAAAGCATAAATATTAAATTATTATCGATTTATTTTATTTGATCTATTACCATTCTATACATTTCATTTAATTTTTTTGAAACACTTGATATATGGAGGAGACAATTTTTTTTTTTATAGAAATATTTTTTTTTAAAGATATTGTAAAGAATTTCTTTTTGCTTTGTGGGGCATGAGCCCCATATCCACGTACATGGATCTGCCATTGATTCTTATGTTGACAGTGATTCCTTTTGTCATTTTAGTTTGTAAATTTGTTATTAGTTTATAATTTGTAATTTTAAAGAGCTGTGTGTTAACTTATGCTTTTAAGATACAAGTTAAAGAGAATCGGAAGAAAGTATCTGAATACTATAGTTAACACTACGGTTTGATCTGATCGTGAACATTAATGAACTACTATTAGTGGGCTTTTTTATGGCTTAGGATGTCTTGAAGTAAATATTAGGTACCTAAAGAACATTTTTCCAGGCGTGATATTTCTGATGGAACTTCATGTCTTTGTTTGAATTATTTAGTGAGATAAGATTAGTTTGTCCACTTGGGTAATGGTCTCATAATTGTGCAGGATCATTTTTATAAAAAAATATCTTTAGAAAAAAGGATCATTTATAAACTTCATTATCATATTTATTTTATATTTACTATACATATGTGTAAAATAAGATTAAAGAACCAACACCGCTTGATCTAGTACAGTACCTGCCCAGGGATTTGGGGGATCGATCTGGTGCTCCCATGTTTGATTTTCGTAGAGTGAAAAAATGTCTTAATGGGTTTGAGTAGTTTTATTGGTACATGAAAGAAGAAAAAAATTATTGGAATTTAGTGTGATGAAGAAACTAAATGAAGATGATGATAATAAAAAAATTGAAGATGATGATGAATATTAGTGAACCGTAAGTTTGTGTTGATGGTGGTGGTTGGACTTGGACAAAGAGGAAGATGATGTGTAAAAGATAGATAGTTAGATCTAGTGTAAGAGACATATGGTAAGATGTAATATACTCTAAAATCTGATGGTTGATCAGAAGTTGTCCATGGTAGGAAAGGATTAGCCTTTCCCATGTTAAATGCCACTCCTAATCCAAAAGATGTAGATTAGTGACAATGTCTTAATACAAAGGTGTTGTCAAACCTGAAAGTTATTTGAAGATTCAATTAATAATTTTCAAATGTAATTTTCTTTTTACTTTAAACGATTACATTAAATCAGAAACTTTGCCCTTTGACCATGTTTTTTAACTCCTCCAAAGAGTGTTATGTATGGAGTATTTTTATTTTTTTTTGAGCTATTAAGCTAATGAAAACATAAGAAATATGTGAAACAAAAAGAGATAAAGGAAAAATTACGAGAGAATAATAAGTTTAGTTGATTGTGTATGCATCGAAAATGAAATATATAATAATTATTTATAGGCAAAACTAATCTTATTAGCCAGAACATTGTGGCCTGCAAAATCTAGCATTGACTCTACTTAATCGGTATTTCTCGCGGGTGGTTTATGCATCTACGCGTTAGTTAACTAAAGTTTTTAATAATTGTGAAGTTGGTTATTTTTACTTATAATTAAACCAGATAAAGAAAACTTTATGATGTGTAAACTTAATGATTGTGTAAGTATCTATTTAGTATATCATTTGAGTTTGACGACCATGATTTTCTCTAAACCACCGTAATATCAAACATGCATATGATAAAATTTGTGTTAGATGTGTAACTCAAACAATATGATAAGAATGTTTCTGCTAGTAATAGTGACCAATGTTGCAGTTATAACCTAAGACAAGTTTTTTATGATTGATACATGCTTTTACTGCCGTTTCTAGATTGTTTTTTTTCAAGGAACTTCCATTTATAAATAATTTGTCCACATCTTCAACTCAATTTGATTTCGTCTCAATTATAAACTGGAATTTAAGCGTCGAATATAATGAACAAGAAACAGCTCACACAAAACAAATCAAGAAGTTGACCCAAAGAAAAAAAATTAAATCAAGATGTAAAGAAAACAAAAATATAAACAAACGAAAAGTTAATAATATGGTTTGAGTATATAGATATTTCTCAAAGCATGCCAATTCATTATGATTAATAAAATCCAAAATATAATGAAAGAGATGAGAGTAAGTTTGAATTTTTTTCTCAAATTATGCTAATTCATGATGATCAATAATATCCAAAATACAATCAAAGAGATGATAAAAACGACTAACATGAGAAATAGATGATTTTGACGACGTGTGAGCTATCATTAATTTTTAACTCCGCGTGTTTTTTTTTCTCTTTTCAAGTAGCTTAGGGGGAAGAATTCACCTCTTTTAAGGTGAATAAGTGAGGTGTCCAGGATTCGAACTCCGACCCCTGCATAAAACAATGCAGGGGTATAAGTGGGGTGTCCGATATTCAAACCAAAAACCCTGTATATATCAATGCATCTCCCTGCCAACTAAGCTATGCTCACGGAGACTTTTTCTAAGTGCACATAACTCCGCTTGTCTTAATTATAAGTCGTTCTAACTATTTCACACATATTGAAATTATAAGAAAAAAAAGTTATAAGTTATTTTATAATACTATTTTTCATTAATAACCTGAGAAAAGTAAATTAAAAGAATTGAAATAAGAGTGAGTAATGAATAGTAATGGGTAAGAGGAAAACAAACGTTAATACTTTATTTGATATTGTAAAGCAATGTATAGTTTGAGAGTGCCAATTTTGTTTATGGCACTTATAACTGGTGGTCGAACCCGTTACTATGTTTGGGTATCGACTAACCTCTCCCTTGTAATTATATATCGACTATTTGTTCCTTGTGGGATGGCCTCTTAAGTACACCTTGTGCTTACGAGGATCCATTGCCAGTGTTAATATATCTCATTTTTTATTCTTAAAAAAAAAAAAAAAAATTGGAACAGAGATGTGTTAACTTAAGATTTTATTAACAACAAAAAAAAACTTAAAAGCTTTTGTAACGAAATAAACAAATTAAATTAAAATTGATGTAATACAAATAGAAAATGCAGATGGTCTTTTCGCTAGTATTATGCAACAACAACCACCAAGTTTTATTCTCCTAAGCGGGGTCGGCTATATGGATCAAATTAGACTATAGTGTTCTATTATAAACCATACTAGTATTATACAATGTATTTTTTTTAGGGAATTTTTTATTCAGTGTATTTTAAATTATTTAAAATATATCTTATGAATCAAAAGTACGAAACCATCACTTCTTCAACTGAAAGTTCAGCTAGCTTGTGGTTCAGACGACAAAGTTTTCTGATTCTTAAAAATTCTTCCTATTCAAAAAAATTCTCTCCTTCAAAAAAAAAAAATTCAAATAAATGTTTTTCCGATACTTTGTAAAATAAAATATTTTTCAACGCCTTAAATCTCGTTTCAACTCGAAGTTAACATAGAAAATCATATAAAAATTATAATTACAGAAACATGTTTCCAAAACGATTTTCGTCCTACTACCTCTCAAGATACTCTTAAGTCCTCCAATAACCAAATTCGACAAAACAATGAAGAGTATGCAGTGAAACTACCATTGATAAAAAAGAATATGGAGTTCTGGGGATTTGGTCACATATATGGAACCTTTGATGCCTCAAGGACTTGTAGGAGGTCGTTACTTGGCCTGGTAGCTTAGGCAATTGAACTAAATTGCAAGTTAATGGTAGATGATGACATTGTTAATAATTCTTAAAATCACACTAGATTGGGAATTTTTAGATGACTATAGGTGGGTTATTATTTAGCTAGTCAAACTTAAAGATAAGTTTTACATGAAGACTAGCAAACTCAATTAACTAGCTATCCATCTAGTATTTTGCCTTTCCTAAAAAAAAAAAAAAATCTAGTATTTTGCCTTTCCCTAAAAAAAAATCTAGTATTTTGCCTAGAATGGAATTATTTAACCTTTGTTATTGTAAATAAAAATAATTAAACAGGGAAACGCTCTACTAGCTAATTGAAACATGGTTAAGATCCATCAGTTTGCAAACAAGTACTTATAGGATGATATCTGTCTAAGACACGTAAGTCAATAAACATCATCTCGTTCATATGTTGAAAAAACAAATTGACAATTAAGAATTGCATCTGATCAGAAACTAGTTCAGCCTATTATTACATATTCAATTACTTGGCGTCCCTCCCATTTCAGTCAGTTGGGGGAGAACGAGAAAATGTTAAATAAATTCATTTTGCACTACAGATTATTGTTTTATTTTTATGCAGGAATATATAAACCATACTTTGATTCGACGGACAGGGAAGCACTTTTTCGTACTGTTACTTCAACCATGATATAAGGCTCCAAAATGTGTTCAAATATAAGCTAATGTGATTTCACCAAACATGTTTGTGAACAAAACCCAATTTAGACACTCCAAAGTGTTGTTTGGGAGGTACAACTGTAATCCAAACATAAACATGAATGGTTGGGGACTAGAACTATGTCAAAACAAGTACTCTAAAGATTATCCCAAGGTATTTCAAAATATTTTCAGTACCAAAAAAGCTCCCCGCATCATAGCACAGCTTTCTAAGATAATTTTGCATTTGAGAAGTCCATCTCCGGATGCTGCAATACATAAAATTTAAAATGTTAGCAAATTTGCTAGATTGACAAAGGCACTCGAGTATTGAGAAAGTAGGCGGAAGCAATACAAAAGTCAAAGCTTTACCTGACTCATAAATTTCTTCATGATTTCCTGTTTCTGAAGCTCCTCGCTTGTAGGAAGGCCCATAGACTTCTGCCTCTGATCAAACTGTTGCAGAATACAGGATAACATTAAACCAACTAGCAAAAGAATTCCTTAAGGCTTTGTTTGGGAGTTTGGAGGGGAGGGGAAGGAAAGGCTTTGGGGGGAGAGAAATATAGGGGAAATTGAGAAATCTTTCACATTTTTTGAAAGAGTATTTTTTTTAAAGAGTGATAAATTAATGCTTATGATTAATATATTTTTAATTTTAAGAATATTATAAGAACATAGATTAAATTTGAAGAATTCATATAAAT
>Ga0315915_1002025_pt1 | contig 25194 bp, 12 predicted proteins | sample MpolbnodulesMG_FD_207738 | JGI IMG/M metagenome (GOLD analysis project Ga0315915, IMG submission 207738) | Medicago polymorpha root nodule microbial communities from Los Angeles, California, United States - branched nodules | ecosystem: Host-associated > Plants > Roots > Nodule | place: USA...
TATATATTAAAAATATTGTTTCTAAAAAACATCAAGGTTGCCACTGCTTTACATCATCCCACCAAAAAAAAATACAGTGTATATGTATATGAAAGACAATTTCTATCAATTGATTGATACCAATGTTAATTGATTCTAGCCTCTTTAATTTCCACATGCACTAAGTATTGTTTGCTGCATGTGACTATTTTATGCAGAAGGGGAAACTCTAAACATCAAGGTGATATCATATACTGAAGATTTAAGGTTGTTATTTCAGTAAGACTGTAGAAATATTTAACCAAGGTACATTTTTTCTGAATATTTGGGACTTTTTCTTCTAGGGGGAGGCCCCATGTTCTCATTGTATGTGTTTCTTTTAGAGTTTAGATACATGGACACCCAAGCATAAGTTGCCAATGTTATCTATAAGTTTGTTTTTTTTTTACACATTTAATTAGTGTTATAAAAAAAGTGAAAATACATATATTGCTACCTCCATATATGGTTAAGTAGCATTTAAGGCTTTTCCACCATAATTGAGAAAAACAATAAATGATTAATGGGTAGTATAGTTTTATTTGATTGTTCTTTGGGTCATGTTAACTTGTATCTTTAGGATACATGTTAAGCATTCCACTAATGGTAATAATTTATTAAATAAATAAACTTAATATTTAATATTTTGAGTAATAAATTAACGCAATTTCCAACATATAACTTCTATTAGTGGAATTCTAAACATGTGTCATAAGAATACAAGTTAGCATTTTCCTTGTTCTTATTATATCCATCCGGGTTTCAGCAAATCATTGTCAACTTCAGAGGTTACATTGACACGATCAAGTATTTTTGGCAGTAGTTTTTGAAGAAATATTCTATGGCTCTTAACTTATTTTATGACTTGTTTGTAAACCAAGGAAGTGCTTGATTAGATAAAAGCATTATATGAATTTCAAATTTTTGGTGGTGAAGTTAGTACCATTTGTATTAGGTCTCAAAATGTGGGTGTAGTACTCTATTCATATTGTTCTCCATTATCTTGATCTGATAAAATCGTTTTCCATTAAAAACAAGTATCATTGTAAATGCAAAGTAGAGTAAAATGGCTTGAATACACAAAGTAATTTGTGGGTAATATTGGAGACACAATATCAATGTTCATTAAATTTAATAAAATTACATTAAAGGGGCGTCTAATATGCAGCTGGTTCAAAGGTGCACCTTACTATATATATTAGTTTTTGTGTCTTAAATTTATGTTGTTGGGTTGTTGATTGATTTTGCTCTTTATTGTAACCGTAGAAATGGTTATTTCTCATTATTTGATTGTTTAATTCTCCTCATTTTGTTCGGCTTTTGAGTTTTAAATTTCCGCTATTGGATTTCTTGTTAGTTGGTTGCTCTCCGGTGTGATTATTTAAAATGGCCACTAGTACTCCTTTAGGAGTTAGGATCCACTCCATTCGAAATGGAGACGATCATGACTCATTCTTTAGTTGTTTCTCTCTACTCTTTCAGTTTGACGTTGGGAGCTTTCCATATTGTGTTTTGGATGTTTTGCTCGGTGTGGTACTTCAACATATTCACCAATTTGTTTTGAAGTTTTGACATCATTGGTTGATTGCTCTGACATTTTTCGTTAGATTGCTCAAAAGAGATATATTTAGGTTTGATTAATATGTGGATGTTATAATTTCTCCTTTTAGATATATTAGTAACAAGCTTAGAGTTTAATAAACTTTTTCTCGACATAAAGTGCTAGAATATTAGAAAATAATATTAGCAAAATAAAAAAAAAAGATTATTAGAAAATATATTTAAAACAATGATATTTGGATACATTTTATTTCTTAAGATCCTTCCAACACTTTTGTTTTTGTTTTTATTTCTTTATCCTTTTTTTCTCATCAGATTAATCACCAATAAAATTGTCAGTGTTGTGATGTGTATAAGGATATGGTTGTATGATTATGTTTGTTGTGAAGAATGTTGAGATAATCCAAAGGATATGAAGTATAGTTTGATCTGAAATGGGTGTTTGAATTAATGAAAGGTATCCCTACCCTAGAAAAGTAGACAGTGTATAGGGTAATTAAGAGGATAGATGTATTAATTTACAACGATGATCATAAAGTAGCTAGATTGTACCGTGAAGTTAGCAGAAGTTGTTTTCTTTTTACTTCCCATTGCGTTGGCGTGGCTTTCCATTAATTAATTAACTGAAAATTTGGATCATTGGACGCATGCAGTGTTACCAGTGATCAATCCAAATCATTGTAATCGTACTAATTCATCAATGGACCACCACACCATTTCATAATGGAATTGGAAGTGCATATTATTATAATTAGATTTTAAAAAATGAATGAATGAATGGAACTTTGGTGCACTTCCCAACTTCTATAACTGGTTCTAATTAATGAAGTTTTTACTATTAGCTTTTTTTCCTAAAAAAGTAGAAAAAAGTCTACACAAAGTTAAAAATATGAGTCTTGTTAACGAGTACCCTCAAGACACTTTTTAAGCATTTTAATTCAAGAAATTATCCACTAAAAATGTTAAATGTTTCAATTTCCAATGCATGAAATACAATAATTCTCATAAAATTTACTATTTAAAGGTCATAAAACGTGTCTTGGTGGTATTCGTTAACATTCCCTTAAAATATTTAGTGTGACACTAGTCATTTTTGTAGAATTTGTAAAGATAAAATCTAATATGGTATCATAACCTATTCATCCGGACCTACCATCAAATTGTTTATGCATAAGTTTGATAGTGTTGAGTTTCTAAAAAAGAGGTTTAATAGTGTTGAGCGTAATAAAAATAAGTCGTGAAATAGTTTACACTATCCGTTTTATAAGAATGAGTTGCACTCAATATAAAAATCTAGTATAATACAAATTCCATGTTAAAAAAAGATAAGACATGCTAAGCATATGTTTGGTTATACGGTGGAGAGAGTTAATTTTGACTGAATTTATTTTGGTCATAAGTGAGTCGAATATTTAAATATGTTTGAATAGTTGGAATTAAAATTGTTTTTGAATGTGTTATAAGCAAAATCGATTTTACATAAATATGTAAAGTAAAAATAAATAATGACTAAAGTAAAGGACAATATTGGAAAGATTTACAAATGTGGGACATGCAAGTTGGCAAACACGGTTGATAAACACACAAAGATGCTAATTTCAGCTTCAACTGAACTCAATTTCAGATAGTAGAATTGATTTCATGTAAAAAGCCAAAATGACTTTATAGCATTGGCAACTCGTGTTTGGGTGCTAGAAACATGTGTATATGTATCTAAACTACAAAACAAACATATACTTGGAGTTTATGAAGGGTAGCTTTTTCACTCCAAAAGATGGTTTTATAATAATATCACCGATATTTAAATCTACTTAATGCATAGTTTTAAATTATACATTTCTTAAATGATCCGTGTGTATACCTAATATTTAAGGGTGTATCTAATAGACCTATTCAAAACGGTATAACGGTGGACTATTACAACTTTTAATAAAAATAAATAAATTTTATATTAATAAAAAATAGAGAACAAGTATACATATTTTATTCTGTCAAAAAAATAGCAAACTTTAGGGTTATATACATATATATTTTATTAAAGAAGATAGTGAAGTCCACTTTTGGACCAAGTCCATGAAGCCGCCAATATTCAATAATAGCAAACTTTAGGGTTAAATTTTTAGAGGAGCTTCAAGTTATATATTTTCTGTCAATTAAGAAGTACAAATGTATAAGTTGGTTTGATTCTAATACGGGCTACTAGCTAGTAGCTTTTAAAGCCCTAAAATTTAAGAAGATACAAAGTAGCAAATTCCAAAAGTAAATGTTTGGCTACTGCTAGCAGCTTTATATGTTTTTGAACATATTTACCATCGAAGCAGTTGGATATTCAAAGTTCTAAAATCTTACAATGCATATAAAATAATCATTTTATATAAATCAAAATAAGATATTCTTATATAACTCGATATTAAGATTTTATGAACCTTATTATTTATAAATTGTCATTTAGAAAATAAAAAATTTAATAAGCTAACATACCAATGTTTAAGATATAGACAAAAACATCATATTCTCATACCAAAAATTAAAACACACAGATATTGATGCAGGACCAGAGAGAGAAGGAGAGGGTGAATTAAGAAGATGATGGGAGTGTCAAGGATGGAAGTGAACCCCAAAAGTGACAGATCCTTTCTTTTCTTACATATAAGTTTTTTTTGCAGCTGTGCTGGGGTTTTCTATGTTTCCCAAGATATGATAAGTTAACAGATCAGATGCATGCAATGCACATTAAATTCAATTAAGAACCATGCAGCCAGCCACACAAAAAGGAGATATATAGGACCAGAGAGAGAGATATATCAGAGAAGGGGGGGAGAGGGGGGGCCTGAAACAGCTTGCTTGATTTCTTGCTGGTGGTGGCCAACAAAAGAATTTTGAAGAACCTGAAAAGTTACAATTCAACTCATCTTTACTGTTGAATAGTTAGATTTCATAACATATATACTTTTGAATAGCTAGCTACCGGTGGATCCAGAACTAAGTTTTTGGTGTGCTAAAAATAACAGTTTCAAAAAATATGTTCAATCAATTTAAAAATTATCAAAAAATATGTACAATCAAATTAAAAATTATCTAATATGTTCGTCCAAATTCATTTGTAACCCTAACAATCATTAACTGAAAAAAAAAATGAGATATCATCTTTCTTTAATAATATTTTCTTCTTATAGACATCTCATTCTTGTAAAATATTGTTTGGTGAAAATTTGGTGTGGCTACAGCCATACCAAGTCTTATCCTACATCCACCATGGCTAACTACAATGTACACGTTTTAATTCACATTAATGATGTGACACATTGTTGATTTGGACTAGGAAAAAATGAATTTCCAAAGAATATATATATGTTACATTTGAAGAAATTTGATCAATAAATTACTCAACCAAGTTGTCCCCGTGAGCTTAGCTCACTTGGTAAGGGATAATGCATTATGTATGCAGGGGTCGGGATTCGAACCTCGGACACCCTACTATTTCACCTTTAAGGTGAATTTCTCCAGCTGTTAGATTACTTGACAAAAAAAAAATTACTCAACCAAGTTGTCGAAGTGTTTTTTAAAGGTTGTAAAAGTGTTTTCATATATCACTTTTCTAGTTCAAATCAACAATGTCATGTCATTTAATGTACTTCCACATCATAAAAATACACTCCCAACTGAATTGTGGAGGAAAAACATTAAATTTATCTTATGAAGTATGGGCCAAACACGCAATTAAACTTAAAAATAAGGTGATTGCAATGCAAACCATGATCACTTCAATCATAGAATATTTAGTATAATTTAGTTTCACAAAACTAGCTCGAGTGATAGATGTCTCTTAAGTCTTAACACATTACCACATGTTTAGGAGTTAGGTTTTCATATCTAGAGGGTTATCCAAGTGTAATGATAGACCTAAAATAAATTATCATACGAAATACGCCTTCCACTTATTACATTATTTATGTCATATCACGTTTATTGTGAAAGAGCACTATCAATTGAAAATCTTCAATTTGATATTGTATGTGAACTTCTGTATAAAAATACACCTAACACTACTATTATTGTGATTGGATGAGAAAAAAGAAGCACCATATCATATTTTTACCGTGTTTGACAATATTGTTGTTATCAAATTATCGTTTTTGACATGTGAAAACTTTGAGCAATCAACTATATCTTGGGTTCAAATGTGAAGTTTTGTAGTTGATAGACTATACGTGAATTACATTGTAAATCTACCGTGAGATTGGTGCTGCTACGATCTTGCATGAGAGTTTGTTTCTCCTTTTCTTTGAGGGGCGTTTGTTTTTCCTTATCTAAACTTTTGTTTATAAATAAAATAAAACGGATGTAAAGTATGGTTTTGCACATTTTGGGGCATATATTCCATCATGTATTTTAGATTTCGACGTTAGTATTGTTGAAACATAGGAGCCTACATTGGAGCAGCCGTGAAGCTAGCCGAAATTTGATGAGAGGTTCAAATATATAAAAGAAATTGAATATACTTTTACAAATCTTATCTTGACAGTTTTATGAGCAGATCGCATATTTTATCTGTCATCCCTTAGGGAAAATCCGTGTTCATCACAGGCTCTGTTGAGACTGGTAAAACCCTATTGCTTGAGGAAATAAATTACTCAAAAAAATTGCCAATATATGGTTTTGTCATACAATAATATCCAATTTGTTTGGACTTGTAATGTTTGGCCCATTACCTTGAGTGAGGTTGAACATGTACACCTTTTGTTATGAAGATGTGATCTTATCCACCGATAGGTCTTATTCTAAGCCCAACCCTCTCATCTATATAGAGACAGTAAGTGTTGAAATAAGAAGAAAAAATTATCTATGAAGTAATATTTTTTTATTTTTCATATTTCTATTAATAATTTTCACAAATAAACTTATTTGGACTAGCTAAATCTACATTATTAGAGTAACTACACCTAAAAAATACTCACTAACTTTTAAAACATCAAATAAAATTAAAAACAAATGGGGTCGTCGCCAAGGCCACCCCAATGTAACTCTACCCTCCATCCCTGATTAAGAGAAACAACACAAGTGACTTTAACATCACATATTTATCCAAATTTTTATTAGACATTGGGTATATGAGTGTTCTCACTTTTATGTTGATCAATGTCTACTTTTTCATCCAATGTGAAACTTATAACTTACACTTGATACATCAACAATCTATCCCTAATGTGAGACTTTGCGTCTTGGATCCAACCTTAGTAACCACTCCTTCTCCCCCAACAAATCAAATAGACTCTAATACCACTGTTGAGACTTTTGAGCGAACATACATTAGGGTATATCAACACATCGAGCTAAGAACCGCACAAGTGAATCTAGACAACATATCTTCATACATTTAAGATATTAGGTGTATAAATCTTCTTCTTTATATCTTACTCATTATCTATTATTTCATGCAATGTAGGACTCCTAACTTACAACCATGCATCAACAGATATATTATTTTCATATGACGTCTAACACACTATCGCAAAATGACTTATAAGATGAGAGTTGTTACTATTTATTTTCATCATGAGACGTGAGTTTTTCACACAATTTCTATCATATAAAACACTATTAAGTTTGAGTAACCACACAAACAGATAACACACCACACATTAATCGTATGATTTCTAACTCGCACTTAAGATATAACAATTTTGGTCCCATAAATTTTTACATTTAATCTATTTTCAATGTGAGTCACGAGAGTCTTTTTCAATCAAATATGTATATTTCTTCAAGAGAAAAAATATACACAAATTTAGCAATATAATAGCATGATAAGACAGATTCTCAAACGTTGATAGCACATGTGTAGATACATACCTGCTGCTGGCTGCAGCTTCTTTCTCGAAACCTAAAAGTTAGAAGGTGGTTTGGCTAGTTAGCTAATTGATAGCATCCACGCATCGCATGGCATGTTGTTTCATTTTGTCCTTTTTCGTTTTATTGCAACAAATTTGAAAGGAACAAGAGAATGTAATGTGTACGAAGCTTCTTTAGTGGCATCTATGTTGTTACTTTGGGATGTGGTGTGGTCTCATATATTTCTCGATTAAAGTGCATTTATATGTGTAGTAAATATGGGTTATGTGTCGCTGTGGCTTGGACTCAAATGACCATTTTTTGTACTATAGAAAACAGATGCATGTGGAAATTCAATCTCTCGTAAATGGTGGTGATTGGAGTTAGGTAATGCATGGATATATCTCTACAGTAATAATTTATTGCACTTGCCACATTTGCATATAATCAAAAGTTTATGTGAACGGACCAAAATGTCCCCGAGTGTCTCGTACAAATGTGCAAAGACCATTTTACCCCCGAGTTCATCTTCTCTTAAATTGGAAACACGAATTTGGGGATTAGGGTTATGGAGAAGACAAAGGGAAATTTGAATCGCAATTGATCATGATTGCCTAAGAATTGAACTTCAAATCGAAATTTGGGGATTACTAGTGAACACGATTTTGATTACGAATGAGAAGGAAGAACACAACACCTGGAGAAGAAAAGACGAAATCGAATCGAAGAGAAATTGAGGTATGTTATTCAAAAACGTTTTTGCGAAACCCTTAGTTGAAGAATGTCTTTGCATTGCAGTACTCTCTTGCTTTTGACTAGTAGCTGAATGTATTTAGTTTTTTTTTTCTTTCATTTTTCGCCGTTTTCAAACATGGGTTTTCTGTTAATTTTCATCATGGAGGTAGCTTTGTTAGGGACTGGTTTATTTCTTACAAAGGGGGAATGAAACATTGATGGAAGGGTTAGATGGAGATATGTGGAGGTACTTTGAGATTACTGGTATAATAGAAAGCAATTTGAATGTGAAAAAACCTTATAGGTTGTGGTGGATGTTAGATGAAGAGGTAAATTTCAGAGTTATTAAAGTCAATGTTAATGCCGCTGAGATTAAAGATTATGCTTCGAAAAAAACCATATTGTTAATATTTTTGTTGAGCATGATGTTGATGAAATAAGTGGATTAGTTGATGTTTCCTAAATGTGTTAACACCACTCAAGTGGGTAAGAGTTCTCAGACAGTTAACATTGTTGGTACTGCTGGATTCAAACCACCAAAACAATGTAAGCAATATGTACCAAACAATGCTCAAGTCAAACAAGTGGCCTTTTGTTTGCATTTGTCAAACCTTACGCCAAATTTTAAGTGATTAATATTTGCAGATCAGATTTGTAAAGGATTAGCAAATTCAGGGACCAAAAGTCAAGTGACCCCTATTTGTAGGGACTAAATGTATAAATAAGTCTATAACTATTTATCAATGTTGGATGATAATAATATAAGTTCCATTTTGACCTATTTAAAAAAAATATTAGATGGTTTAATTTATTTTTTTTCTTGATAGACAATGTTATTGTAAAATTCATTCCATTTTGGGAGGAGATCATAAAATTGGTTACGGAGGTGCAAATATGGTTTAGACATATTTAAATGTTCTCGAATAAAATCACTTTTGTCTCTATAGTAGATTTAACGTGAAACTTTAGTTTAATTTTCTGTCTCTGCAATCAATTTTAAGCCTCAAATGTATTACACGATCAACTTTTCCATAAATATATTATAACATAAATCACTTACACTTAATTATTCACTTTTTTTTTTTCATCTAGAATCAATTTAAAATTTTTAATTGTTTAAATATAAATCTTTGTCATTGTAGAACCAAATACAATTAGTATTATTTTTTTGGCTTAATTACACTTTTGGCCTCCTAAGTTTCCCAAAGTTGTGATTTTGGCCCCCTAAAAAAACAAATCTTTCCAGGCCCCCTAAGTTTACTTTCTGTTGCAATTTTGGCCCCCCACGTCAATTTTGACCCAGTCAACGGACATGTGGGGGCCACGTGTGTAATTTTTTTTTTTAGATTTTTTAATTTTTTTAATATTAAAAAAATATATTCGTAATTAAAAAAAATTAATTAGAATTTTTTTTGTTTTTTTATTACAAAAATAAAAAAAATAAAATTTTAATTACAAAATAAAAAAATAATTAAAAATTTACACACATGGCGCCCATTTGAGTTTCTCACGCGCCTTATTCTGATGCTAAAATCCGAAATGTTTCCACGTGTTTTGGGGGTTTTTATAGGGTATTTATGCCGTTCGGATTGCATAGGGCGCACGAGAAACTCATAGGAATGGAAAAAGAAGCGGTCAATATATTATGCTAAGAATCATGGCCCAAGGTGTCTAGGGCCTACAGACGGTTAGTGGGTTGTAGCCTTGTAAGTCTACGTATTGGTTGGATTGGGCAACGCTAGGTCATTTGGAAATTCTTTTTCCACCCTGACATATTTCTCGTGCCCTCGAAAAACTTAAAATACCCCTTACTAGGCATCTGGATTTTCAAATTCGAACACTTACTTTCTTTAGATTTTAGAATCTAGACGATTATTATGAGAAGCCCGTTGTTTAGAAAAGAAAATCAGTAGCCACGGTTAATTTGGCCTAATGCTTTTTCAAGATTTTAAAATCCGGAGATGTAAAATGTACATTTGTAGCTATTTGATTGAATAAGCCTTCAACTTTTCATAATTGAATGGATTGGTCATGAGCTTCTTTTGAAGAATACTTACATGTCATTGTTATAGAATTCGATGAGGTTTTGCTTTGAAATTTGTTCAATCAATTTGTTGTTTATGATATCATAATAACAGGATTAGTATGCTGCTTGTAAACTGGTTTTAATGATGGCTCATGTTGTATTGTTTTTGTGCTGAGGTAATTGGTTTTAATGAAGGCACAAAACTTAACTATCATACGATAGAGGAAAAAAAGAATGAAAAATGCTTTTCCCATATGGTAGAAGCAAAACTTAACTTCATATATATAAATAAGTTCTATTATTTTTTGCACACTACTCGTAATAAGAAGCTATGGGTTCTGGACCGACCCGGCCCATTACTCATCATCACTCTCTTCTTGACCTCACAACCAGTATCATCGCATTTCATTTCATTTCATTTCATTTCTCAGAATTCAACCATGCTTCGCTTGACAAAGCTAAAACCACCGTCATCTTCACCGTACCAACTCCTCCAACGTTGCTCTGTCAGCCGCACCGCCAAAGGAAAAGGGAAAGCCGGTCAAATCCTAAAACGTTCCAAAATCACTGTCAAAAAAACCGGGTCCGAACCCACACCTGGAGCCCCAACCGGATCCCGCGAGAAACAAGAACGCGAACGCCTCTACGATCAATGCCTCAACGCAGCAACACCGCTTCGTTTTCTGAAACCCAAACAACGTGCACGCGAAGCTGAACGAGAAAAATTAGGGTTAATTAGCAAAGATGGTGAAATTGAACTTGATATGATGAAGAAGAAGAAGAAATATAGGGTTTCTGAGAAACCAACGATAATGGGAACCCCTGGGTTGGATTATATAACATTAGGGTTAGTGGATGCTGAGAAATTGCCAAAGTATGAATTGACCAAGGAAGATGGGATGAAATTGGCCAAGGAGTATAGTAGGGTTTTGATGAAATTGGCAAGGAGGCTATATTCCTCTTTCCATGGTGATGCTTGACACAAAGACTTGATATTCCCTTCGGGAGAACCACATACCTTAAAACAAATATGCCACTTGTGATCTTTGAGATTTATAAAGTTAGAAGTGTCATTCTTGTAAACTTTTTTTAGACTTCATCTCTCAAGAAACAAATTTAAAACAAAGTAAGTTTTATTGTATTAAATTGTCCTTAAAGAATTGTGAATGATTTATCCAACATTCAATGAAAATTAGTCACAAGAGTAAATTTACAAAGTGGTACCTACAAGCTAGTTTTTACTCCACTTATAAATTTACGCATATGATTAATTTTTATTAGTTGTTGGATAATTTATCCACAACTTTCTATAAATAACCTAAAAAAAACCTTAAAAAACACATACAACATGCACCGCACTTCAAAAGTTGATGACAAAACCACGTCACTTTCTAAAGGAAGACAAAAATAGAATTTTAAAATTGTCATATTGAAGAAAAAAAATAGTCATATTAAAAACTTGATCTAAGTGTATGTTTGGGTTAATTTTTTAAGGAGGTAAAATGAATTCTATACGTATAAAATTGATACTGATATATTTAGATGTTATCTAGTGGAATTTGTATCCATAATTGATTCTAACTTAAAACTAGAATTCAAAGCATTTGCCTTTGGAATAGACATTTAACCTCAACGTGCATTTGATCCTCCAATGATAAAAAAAAAAATGCTTTTGAATGAATTACTTTTGCAAAATTGATTATGACAAAAAATTAATTACATAAAATTATTGATTGTTTGAATATATTCATGTCAAAGTGAAATGAACAATAAATTAGAGGCTCAAAATCAATTCTAAAGACAAAAGCTCCGAATTGTAACTTCAAATTATAGAAAAAATTTAAGTCAATAAATTCTACTCAAGAACATCCCAACTAAGCACACGGGTAGCACTTGGATGACATAAAATTTGGTGGCACTGAGGACATTGGTCAATCACAATATCACAAGTGACTTTCTTCTCTGTCTTTCACAAGTTTTTTTTTGTTTTTTTTGTACACTTACAACATTATAGTTGGTCAATGTCACCCCAAACACACATAAATCAAATGAGCCATTAAGATGCATGCACTTACATATGAAGTTGAATCCATTGTTGATTGGTTTTCAAAAGCAGCGGCATCAAGATGGTTACTTGAGTCAGTTTCCTCTTCATCATACATAGCTGAATAAGTCACCCCTTCATTTTTCTTTTCATCTTTCTTCATTAACCTACACAATACAAAATTTCCCTGCAAATATAAAGAAATGATTAACATTGATTTGTCACATAGTTGTCTAGACAAAAAGAAACCACAAACTTCAAAACTATAGTCTAAATACTTATAAACACGTTAAAAACTTCAAGGATTAAGTAGGTAGTATATGCATTGCCAATTTCTATCTTGACTCTTGGATTGCAATTTGAGCCTAGAATGTTGGATTGTAATGAGAGCATAAAATATTGGAGGATCATCTCACATTGATTTATTAGTAACTACACAGTTGGTGTTGATACTTGATAGTATATTTTTACTCAAAAACATCAATTATAAATGTCTAGTTATTTATTTGTTGCTCAACATTTAATGTGAGACTTTTTACTCAACATGATACTCAAACAATTTCTCTATCAAGTGTGGGTCTATCCATTCATATGACATGTTCCCTTCAAACGGAAGTTTTTTATCCACATATACTTGCACTAGACATGTCCATCTGACCACAACATTAATTGTCAAGAAGATTTTCTATACAAGGCGTTGATCACTTTGGTCAAACCATTGGCTCTACGTTGGGTTGTGAGCAGAGTTTAAAACATCAAAGGATCATCTTTTTATAACAAGAGCAATCACACAATTAAGTGCTTTGGATAGGACATCTTCGCCCATAATCTCAAGGCCTTAGGTATACAAATGTCCAAATTTATATGTTGTTCAACACTCATATTTCCATCAAATGTGAAGATTCTTACTCATAGTTCATACACCAACATTTGCAAATTAAGATCTTGAGTTGTATTAATTGGATGTAAAGACTGCTTTTCTTAGTGGAAATTTAGAGGAAGATGTTTATATGGATCAACCAATGGCGTTTGTAGTTTGATGGGCAGATACCAGAGTAATCCAGGATGAGTCATTAGAAAGATTCAAAGAAAGTATTGAGGTACTTGCAAAAGACAAATGATCACATACTTACTTAAAGAAGATCTGATCATCTTGAGGTGATTGGATATTCAGATTCAGATTCAGATTTTGTTGGTTGTGTGGATCATTTAGCTGGAGGATTGATATCATGGAAGAGTGCGAAATAATTTGTCATTGTTGCATCCATTATGGAAGCTGAATTTATGGGATGCTTTGAGCCCACAGTTCAGGTTAATTGGCTATGGAATTTTATTCCATGTCGAGCCACTAAAAAGTTTTTGTGATAATTCCGCAACAATATTATTCTTTTTACAAGTATTCTAAAGTTGATAAGCATATGGAATTGAAATATTTTGCCGTTAAAGAAGTTCAAAAACATAGTGTCAATTGAACATATAAGCACGTATCTCATGATTCCTGGCCTTTTGACAAAAAGGTTACCACCTAAGATATTTGATGGCCATGTTAATGACATGGACATTATAGCTATTAATAAATTATGATTATGATGTATATTGACATTTTGAACTTACTGATGTAATGTTTCTGATTCCTTTTGTTTTCTATCTACGTACTCATGCAATTAATGATTTTGAAAACAAATTAAGTTATTGATAATGACAATTATGTTTGAACTCATTGTACAACTTTTAACTTAAGGATCCCCTCGTGATCCAACAGTGGTATTAGAGTCGTGGTTTGATAAGGGGTGCAACCAACTCCTTATGTCAAAAGTCTTTTTGATAAGGTGTCTAGGTGGCGTGTCTTGTTGTGTGCGACAACGGCAATGCAAATGCATGTGTATGCCGATGAAAAAGCATTCAGTTGAAGGGTGAACAAGATTAATTAACAGACTCATAGTTGAGAGGGAGATTGTTGTGTAGCAAGTGTGAGTTAAAAGTCTCATATTGCTTAGAAAAGTGGAGGTTGAACACTTTATAAGTGAGAGGTCTCATAATCTCAATGTCTCAATGTTTTTGACTAAAATACGGTGTCCAACTCACTTGTGATTGCTCGGGCCTAATGTGGAAAATCCCACGGGCTCCACTCATGACCCAACAATGATATCATAGTCGAGGTTCGACAAATGTTCAATTGGCTCCTTGTGTCGAAAGTGTTTATGACAAGGTGTTCAGGCGGTGGGTTCTATTATTTGCGGCAGCAACAGAGGTACAAGTGTGTGGATGAAAAAGCTTCCGCTTAAGGGGTGAACATGATGAATTAATGGACTCATACTTTGGACTTTATAAGTGAGAGAATTCATATGTTCAATGTCTTAAGGTTTTAGTTAAAGTGTAATGTCCAACTCACTTGTATGTTTGCTCGGACCTAATGTAGACAATTACTCATACTCCCCTCGTGACCCAACATAATGTTTGTTGATGTACATATGATTGATGTATATTGTTAAATCGTATGAGTCAAGTGGGAGAATGTAAGAATAATTTAATAAAGATAAAAATGATTCAAAATTGTTTTTATTATTTTCTAAATGCATCATTCCTAATTAGCTCTTCTCTACCACAATAGTTCATTTGTCCTTTTCAAGAAGAAAAAAAGTCATACCTTGTTAATTGCATGATACTCGTGGATAACCCAGTTGGTCTTTTCATGACATCTATAGAAAACTAAAAAAATTTTGTTCCAATAACATTGCTGGTTCCTTTGGTCTTGATTTGAATTTTTTTACCCGTGATCTTCCAATAACCAAATTGGTTTTTTCTTTTACACTTTATGCCTTTTTTGAACTTCAAACCAAGGGAAGTGAAGGGTTTACCTTCAACAATGCTAACATCCCAAAAATACGAGAATTAAAAATAAATAACGATCCACCTTATAGTGCATCATAATGAAGAAAAATAAAAGACAATATTTTGGCATTGAAAGGTATAATATTATTGTACCTGGTAATTTCCAAGGTGGAATGGTGTCAAGGTCAACTTCAGTTATGTTGTTGACAATTGAATCATTACCAACCAACTTGCATTCCATGTAGCACTTCACAAGCTCTTCATCTGTTGGGCGAAATCTATACCCTATAGACATTGTTTCTAAAATATGAAGTGGTTTATTCTGTAATGATAGTTAAAAGTGAGTTAAATATGGAGTACTCTAAAAGTGAGTTAAATGAAGTTATATTATCTAACACATATCCTCAAGAATAATGCTAAACATCACGAGAACATGTTTAGCGAACCCTTCTCGACTGAACACCACAACATGCCCCTTTTTTCCATTAAATCCGGATTAAAGTGACAACAATTTTACCTTTTTTTTTCTTAGCATAAAAACAATATTCGTGAAATTTCAGGAAAAGAAATTTCGCTTGATAGAGCAGCGCTCTATCCTCAAACTCAAGATGTAACAACAGGAAACATCAAAAGTTTGTCGGAAAAAAAAAACTCAATAATATAAACTCAAATCATCTTATTATAATATTACCCTCGATCAAACATAAGAACTGACAGGGACAAGAACAATCAAACATAATAATCAATCGGTAGAGGTGTTAGGAGGTCTGGAGGATATTGGATAAACATCAGGGTCAATGATCCAGGACCACAAGAGATAAAAACACCACTTCTCCAACGAAATCCTTAAAGCATTTGGTATATAGGTCACATATCTCAGAAATACAACATTTTACTAATTCATAGACGATGCGGGACTTAACCACTCGCACTTGAAACCAAAAGTTTTCTCCCACAAGTGTGAGTCCGCCTCTTATAACAGGATCTAACACTGGATCCATTTATGCTCCCCCACCAAGTCGAACCATAGTTTTGATACTACTTGTTGGGAGTTCAATGGACACAGGAAAAACAATGAGATCAATGCTCTAGGACTACAAAAGAGGAAGACGTTGAATTTCAACCAAAATCTTAAGACATTAGGTATATGAGTCACCTCTTTTATAAATCCAACGTAGAAACGCTAATGCTTAATATAGCGAAAAGATTTATCACGAAAGTTTCACAAAGGCACATATCATAACAACACATGAGTGATTTTTTTGTTTTTTGAGTAAAAAATTAACAGGTGTGCTTCTTTAGTCCACCAAGTATTGAAACATTGCTCATAACTGGTGATATAGCTTGAATACTTTGCATGCTAGCAATGAGCCCAGGCCCGGCCCTTGGGGGGTGCAAACAGCTCAATGGAGCTGGGCCTCCCCAAGGTATGGGCCTCAAAATAAAATTATAGCCCAGTAATTAAGTAATAAATACATGCAGCGTGACCTATGTGTCAGTATTACTGCAGTGGCCTAGCAGTACAGATGCATGCTGTCAATCCTTGAGTCTTGGGTTCAACACTCTTCACGTAAGGTTTATGTTTTTCTTTTCTTCTTTTCTTTTACTTTTTATACATTATTATTTTCACCTAAGATTTGATTTATACATTATTTATTATGGATTTGAGGTTCATCTATCCTCTCTTCGGTTTAGTCAAATTCGCATTAACATATTGAATTATATATTTACAAATGAAAACATAATATAATTTTTTTTTCTTCTTATTTTATTAGAACACTTCTTGTAATTTTTGGCTCATACTTATTGTATAAGATAGTTAAACTCTAACAACAAATATTATAATTTTTTATTTGAAAGAACAAACATTATAAACCTTTTCTTTTTGGCTTTGTACAAACTAAGGAAAAATATAACCTAGAAGATTGATAAAAATATTCGCTTAAATTGTATTTTTATATTATTGATTAGAATATTTATTTTTTATGTGTTAGTTACAATAAAAACCTTTTTTGATCTTTACGGATCTTATTTTCAATTTAAATAAATAATTACTCTTTTAAAAAAATTAAATTTTTATTTTATTAAGGGCCTTTTTTTACATGAGAGCCGAGCCTCTGATTATATAGGGACGACCCTGAATGAGCCATGTGTCTATTGCGGTGATTTTGAAGTTGGTAGGAACAGGGTATTTTAACAAGGAGACTTGGGTTTATCTTGTTTTTTTGCTTTTCCATTTTGATGAAACATGTGGTGCTTAATCATTTTCTCCTATTTAATAGTAGTTTTATAGTATCAAAGTAGTAGAAATCAGCTCTTCGTGGTATATTCGTGTGCATTTATGTCGCGATATATAGCATTACCCTTTACTTATTTATAATCGATGTGAAACTTATCCACTCATACTTAAAACTTAACAAATACTTAAAACTTAACAAGAGGAGCAATGAAGAAGAAAAAATCAGAATAAAAGAGAGGAGCAAGAAGCAACCAAAGAGAGAAAAAACCAAATCAAATCTAACATATGAACCAACAGTGGGAAAAACAATCAAAGAATGAGTGAGGGAGCTAGCAAACATTTCGAAATAATCAACCAAATCCGACAAGTAATCGGCAATATCCGAAATAGAGTAACAAACACGACATAACACCGGAAAAACAAATACCATATGGTGCAAACCGATTCATAGTTCACCTTAAAATAAAACTATTCAAAACCCAACGAAAAACAGGTCACAGTACCCAATCAAATGTAATGATGCAAACAAATTTTTTTTAATCTTACTTAGAACCAAAGCAAATGGAGAAATAGCTATAGTTTCACAAGCCCAAATCGAAAATGTATATGCTACAACAACCAATAAAGGGAATAACCAAGTAAGCAACAAAAGAGTAAAATATATATATTTCCTAACTTCTGGAAACTCAACAGCAAAAGCGACGAATAGTTCAAAGAAGATCGAACCATACTCTGATACTAAGTTAACTCTGATGCTAAGTTAACAATATAGAGAATCAGAGTTATTTAGCAAATTTATTGTTAGAGAGATAGTCTGAGCAAGTGTTTATAAATGAAGACAATCTTGACAGTGCAAGCCAGTTTTGTTGGGTGTGTTAGACTCAACCACAAATTCTAAGATTGTATTGGAGCCTCCTACAAGATTCATTGGGTCACTATATTTATATTCACGCACCAGGCATATAGTGTTGAGCTTGAGGGTGTATTAAAAGTGTCATATTGAATGAGAGATGATATGAACAAGTCTTTAAAAGTAGGGATAGTCATCATTTTACAAGCTGGTTTTACAGGATTGTTAGACTCAACACGTATTCTAAGATGATCAAAATATTGGTTACAAGATAATATAATATATAGTAATATCAAATGGACTAGATTAATAACTTAGAAACAAACAAACCCCAATGACATAAGCAATATTATCTAACAAACATGTTTTTGGTTTCTATAAATATTTCAACTTTTCGTTTTAGTCTCCTTAAAAACTTTCTTATGTCTTCCAAATTTTTTGAAACACCGCTTTTGATATGTGCTTCTAAGACAATTCATATGTATAATTTAAAATTTTGAATGAGTTTTTACATAAATATTTGGAATATGATAAGGGAATTCCATAGTCTTAATTATATTTACTAAGTCTTTTTTATTTTTATTTTGTGTAAATGGAGTATCCTCTACGCTTAAATGTTTATATTATTCTTTCGAATAAGGTTCGGATAAAGTGTGGCTATAATTAGTGGTAAATCTCTCCATCTAACATTGTTGTATTCTTGAGATTGTATTCTAACGTAAAACCTCTTATTAAACTAAATATATTTCTTAATATTGTATTGAAGTGTTCTCGAGTATGTGTGGTTTCCTTGTTGTGGACATAAGAGGGTGTTCCTCTTCCAATTGAATTGTTTCCATGCGCAAGACTTAGAAATTGAATTTCTGACCACTTGATTAAGTAAGGTGAGGGGTCCAATTTCCGAAGTAATTGCAACCAAAAACAAATGTTCAATAATTTCCTTTAAACCACAACCACTCACACAATGATGAGAAAGAAGCAACTAAAAGTGATTTGAAATTTCACTTGTAAATCAAAAGAATTATTTTTACAAAAATTAAAATCAAAGTGTGAAAGGTGAATAAGTGGGGTGTTTGAGGTTCGAACCTCGGCTCCTGCATATGCATATAATATGCATTGTTCGAGCCTCGATTTTTATTGATTATCTGAATAAAATAAAAAAATTAAAAAGGATAGAATTGTAATTAAAATAGTTTAAATAAAATTATAAATATAAGTGAAAGATATTGTTGTTTCTAATTTTAATCAAATCAAACTCTGTCATCGTCTTTTTTACGATCTTTCTCTTCCCCTGGTAAATGTCTCCTATTTCGTATTATTATGTATCGTTGGATAATGCTTGGTTTTACGTGTCTGATTAATTTTTACTCTGAATCCTGATGGTCGTTTATGTTATTCAATCACTACTTCTTGTTTGTTATCAACCTATTTTCTTTTGAGCCATCGTTAATCGTTTATGATTTTGCACATAATAAAAAAAAGCAGAATGTTGTTGTACATGTTTTTTTATTTTATTATTATAAATATAACATCCCTATATAATATACCATATCATATGGATACGTTGTGCCTGATTTATGCTCTATTGTTGTCATTCATTATGCTAGAATGTTTTGTTGTTGCTTGTATTTTATTTTCTGTGTTGAATTGGCAGATCTTTTTATGATTTCAAGTTTAAGGACTAATGGGTAAGGAAAAGGTTCGTATTAACATTGTGGTTATTGGTCATGCCAGCTCTGGGAAGTCAACCACTACTGCTCATTTGCTCTACAACCTCGGAGGCATTGAAAAGAATGTCTATTTCTCGTCTAGTATACTTGTTTGGCTGGTTAAGCGTGAAATCTGCAACGTCATCTTGCAGCTTGCTTCTAGATCGACAGTGGCAGGGCCGTTTCTTTTTCATTTTATGCTATGTGGTTACTGTGTCTAGTAGTGCGAATACTTGGATTTTGTAAGCAGCAAGTTTCCAGACCTGCCTATTTCCTTTTGAATATCATCAACTCTATTTGTGTGTTTATTCCTTGGTGTGATGATGTTTTAAGTCTTTGCCTGGTCATGTGTTTGATTGTTCCAGGCAATATAGTTTGCCGTGAATGCCAGGAGCATTTTTTAGTGTCACTTGCATAATGTTCTGATTATTTGTTATTCTTGTCTAAAATTTACATCTGCTACGTAGGAACACCCAAATTTACAGCAGTAATTTCTGCAAAATGCCGATGTTACATATATATTAACATGTGTTTCGAATAATACAGACTGGACAGGACATTGAACAAGGGGGAGGTACCATTTCAAGTTATAAAGATCTGATGGTATCATGTTATTAATATTGTGATATATATGTTTAAAAAGGCAAAAAATAAAACTTGTTTAAACCATTTCATACGTTGTTTTTCACTTTTTTTTTTCTTTCCAGGACTAAATTTAGTTTCACAATTTTTATGAGGACTACAATAAAGCTTGACTTATAATTTAGTTTCACAAAAGTTTAACATATTCAGTTATAGAACTCAGTTCAGTAAACGTTTACCTCATTACATTGTTTCAGGGAATAACATTATGTTCATCCATTCAAGTTTAAGCAAGAGTTCAATCCAGGGTCTTCATATTCCATCTTCGTACGAAGGAAAAATAAACAACTACTAATCAACTCCAACTTTCACATGTTTTCCTTTGCATGAGTTTACAACTGTAGTGTAACCTATGTCACTAGCCCACCGAAATGCTATACTTCTTGTAGAGTCTCACAAGCAACAATCTATACTTCAATGGCCTCTTGACAAGAGACGTAATCGCATATAAAAAAGTTGGTGCTAACAAAACCAGACATGACATTGAGGGAATATTTTTTTTTTTTATCAAAATAACTATTGTAGTTGAATCTATAACCCACTTTGAGGTTGGCAGAGATGGAAACAAGACTATGATGAAATATGTAAAACAAGAATTTGATACAATTTCATCAACACGCCATATCTCGTTAAAAAAATACCATAGTTATTTCAGTAAGCACTACGAACTGAAAATACATGAGATGATTCCAGATTCCATAGCCATCTATCACAGAAAGTTTTTGCAATCGGAGCCATTGAAATTGAATTTGTAACACATAAAGAAGATATAGGTTTAGGGAAACTTTGAAAAAAATGAAATGTGAATCGAATACCATGAGAGTCAAAATCAATATTTATAGGTACGGACACAGAGAAATGAAAATAACCATTACCTTGATAACTCATGTCTTAGAAATTGTGGTTGGGCATAACACAACTCCACAAAACCGACTTGTGAAGTGAGGATTGCCCCCACTTATAAACACATTATCAGGTCATCTTTTATCCGATGTGGACTCTTAACACACACCCCTCATGACCAGCACTATTGGGCTTGGTTCGTGGACATAAATGGTGGATCACCCGATAATGGTAAACTGATAGCAGGTGGTCTGACGGATCATAAACCAGGCTCTGATATCATCTTAAAAATCGTGGTTGGGTCTAACTCAACTCCACAAAACCGGCTTGTGAGGTGAGGATTTTTCCCACTTTATAACACATTGTCAGGTCATCTCCTATCCGATGTGGGACTCTTATCATCGTGTAAATTCCTAGCACAACTATAGAGTTGTCTGATTAGAGTAATTTGAGATGATCCAAAGGTCTTCTAAGCACAATGAATAATTCTACTTCTTGCAAAAACTCAACTAAAATACTTTTAAAATGACCGCAAAATGACTTTGAAAAAGAGCTTTTACTATTTTATACAAGTGTTCTTGGGTATGTGTGGTTTCCTTTTATGATTGTAGTTTAAATTCATTGGCTTATTAGTAATTAAGAAATAAATGGAGTATAATATAAAATAAAGAAAAATGACAAAAGGGATTTTTTTGTCTGCATGGTCTGGATATATACATCAAACTCATAAAAACGTTTGTGGTATTTGATTGTGACCTTTTGTAATATTAAGTTATTGATATTCTATAAAATTCTAACCATCTTTGTTAGTTTCTTTGTTCTGTTCTCTCTTTCTCTATTTTGTATTGGTATTTTTAACAAAAATATTTTGTGGGTAGAAACACAAGGATAGAATGACCTAAATTTAAGTCATTCTCCTTCTGTTTGCAACTGTGTGTAGATCCCTTCATTATTTTTTAGAGATTGATCCTTCTTATTCTTCAGAGCGAGTGGAAGTTATAAAACAATTATGAATTACCATCTCAATATAAATTAATTGATTTTAATTGACAATCTAAAATACTGTCTGTACATCGCATAATTTTTTTTATTGACAATCTAAAATATTTTACACATCAAATTTAAACTCAATAATATTTTTTGTTTATAAATTTGCATTTAACAAAAAAGCATACTAATCATATATTCATCTAAACAAACATAGAAGTTAGTCTGAACTTCGATCCTCTTTGTAATTAAAAAAACATGAAAGTTAATGCTTCAATCAATACGTCAGTTTAGAATAGTTTGCAGGATTTGCCTCAACGTCTCAATAATTTATTTATTTTTCATAAAAAATTATATAATGATTTTCTTATAAGCAAAATGAAATAAAGAGTGGAAAGGGTACTACAACCCATAACTTAAGGATGGTTATTCCACCAAATGATTATACCTTTTCTCAAATGACTATTCCACCAATTTACAAAAACTAAAGCAGAATTTCTTTTTTTGAAGAAAACTAAAGCATAATTTCTACTGACTTACCTTACCAACCGATAGATATTTGGCAAGTGTACCAAATTCGATCGAAGTAATAAAGATAAGTTTGTTTCCACGAGGACTGTGTTAATTTCAATTGCAACAATGAGGTTATTATTTAGGATGTGTAAAAATTATTTAGTTGCCCTAGGCAGTAGGTTTTGGGTGCATGAAAAGTAAATAACTGAAATATAAAGTTTGTTTGGAAAGTTAATTGGAGATGAGTGATTAAGCCGGTGAATCCGATATTGCCCTATATGAATCGTTTACCTCCCCTTGCTCTCAATAATTATTTGTTATCTAAGACAAATTAACTAATTAGTTTTGAACAATCTCTTGGCTCAAAACCCTTTCCTAAGTTATTATGCAGTGGAATCATAACTATAACCAAGTGGAGTTTGAATCCACGAACCAATGGTATCATAATCAGTAATGTTCTCTTCAGAAGTTTCAACTAGAAACCCTACGGTGCTGTTTTCGTTCTCGAAACTGGCATATGAAGATTTTATACCTTGGTAATATGGTGTCTGATCAATGTCAAGGAGGCTATATTCATCTTTCCGTGGTGATGCTTGAAACATAGATTAGATATTCACTTCAAGGGAACCACATACCTTAAAACAAATACTCCCTCCGTTTCAAAATACATGTCCAATTTTTGCAATGTGCACTAGTCACTTGACTTACTTTAACCATACTTTTTAACTAATGTATAAATACAAATATTAACATGTAAGATGTTGTTTGATTTGTCTCGACAAATATTTTCAAAATATTAAATTTTTATAATTTTTTACTTTAGATAATTAAAGATATTAACGGTCAAAATTATGCATTGGCATATGTGAAGTGGACATGTATTTTGAAACGGATGGAGTACGAAACATCAATCATTCTCAATTTTTGTCCTAAAAAAAATCCTAAAGTTCTGTTTTTGTCTTACTATATAAAGTAAGATGAGATTTTAAAATATGCCACTTATGGTCTTTGAGATTTGGTCTTAAACACCTTTATAATCATCTTATAAAGTTAGAAGTGTCATTCTTGTAAACTTTTTTTAGACTTCATCTCTCAAGAAACAAATTTAAAACAAAGTAAGTTCTATTGTATTAAATTGTCCTTAAAGAATTGTAAATGATTTATCTAACCTTCAATGAAAATTAGTCACAAGAGTAAATTACAAAGCGGTACCTACAAGCTAGTGTTTACTCCGCTTACAAATTTATTCATGTGACTAGTTTTTATTAGCTATCAGATAAATTATCCACAATTTTTAAAAAACAACCAACAAAAAACCTTAAAAAACACATATCACATACACCAGATTTCAAAAGTTTATGACAAAACCACGTCACTTTTTATGGGAAGACAAAAATAGAATTTTAAAATCGTCATATCCAAAAGAGAAAAAAAAGTCATATTAAAAACTTGATCTAAGTGTATGTTTGAGTTTATTTTTTAAGGAGGTAAAATAAATTATATACGTAGAAAATTGATGATGATATATTTGGATGTTATCTAGTAAAATTTGTATCCATAATGTATGGTAACACCACCAGAACTGGAACCTTCAACAGATGTCATGTTTTTCTCAGAACCTTTTATGCTACACTGTTAAGTGCTTAGATAACAGAACCGAGTTCTTGAAACCAACTGAAGGTGAGAAAAACACAAGAAAGGGTTTGAATTGTGTTAACTTTTTCTTCAATTTTAAAACTAAGTCCAGTGTTCAGAGTCTTATGTAGCGGATAAAGTAAAGAGTAAGAGAGAAGAGAAAGACACAAAGCAATTAAACAGCTTCCTTCCACAAACCGGAAGTAGTTTTGTCCCCCTTGCACTTCCAAAGAGAGTTCGCTAAAATCAATATCTGATTACAACTGCTCAAGCACAAAAGCAAGAGACTTCAACCTACTCAAGCACAAAAGCAATAGGTTTCCTATGCTCAAGCACAAACACAAGAGTCTTCTTATGCTCAAGCACAAAAGCAAGAGACTTCTAGTCAGACAAAATTACATAGAAAATGTTTGAGGTTTGAACGCTTGATATACAATAAGTGGTGTTCACAATAGAGATCAGATACAGACTATTAAGACTCTAGAATTTCTAAGATATGAAAGTTGTTAAGAAATTCTAAGTAAACTTTGATGTGAAAACAATTTCAGCAGAGTTTTGACACTTGTAAAATTGTTGTGAGTCTCTTACAATCTTCAAGTCTTCTGTAACGCCCTAGTTGTTATTATTTATTTTGATTTATTTTAGAGTCTTTTATATGATTTTAATATGAATCATGTTGATTGGTGTTGATTTTTGGTGTGCTATATTTTATTATATGATTTATTATGA
>Ga0315915_1002027_pt1 | contig 25188 bp, 12 predicted proteins | sample MpolbnodulesMG_FD_207738 | JGI IMG/M metagenome (GOLD analysis project Ga0315915, IMG submission 207738) | Medicago polymorpha root nodule microbial communities from Los Angeles, California, United States - branched nodules | ecosystem: Host-associated > Plants > Roots > Nodule | place: USA...
CAACAATGTGGCTCCAATCTTCAACAGGTTACTAGGCTCTGTTGTTTTGGAATCATTTCTAATGCTTGTGGGTTATAATGTTTAAGTAGTATTTATACTTAGCAAAGAGTTTATGTTTTATTTGATTCTTCTGTTGCAGAGTTCAGAAACTGAAGACTCAATTTTCTCGTCTTTATGTTGTTATAACACTACCAGCAAAAGAGGAAATCGATTCATTTACTCAGTCATATTTCAAGTGAGTTTTGTTAATTCTGTTCTTCTGATTGATTAACGTTAGCTATGTATGTATGACTTGAATAATGAAAGAACATGGATCCTGGTTTGTTATGAATATGTGAAGATTTGGGATGGTGATTGGCAAGCCTACATTTGTGCCAGTTAAAGACTTTGAGATGGGATTCGAAAAGATGTTAAAAATAGCACATTCTACTGGAGGTAGAACCTGAAACTTCTTCTAACTATCTTTAATGTGTTGTTACAATTTAATTATAGTTCTTGTTCTCCAACTAATTGCACTATACAAGCAGCAGAGAATTGAAGAAAAATTGAAAGCTGAGGTGAGGTCAGCTCATTGATTTTACAATAAAAATTCATACTATTTAGCTGCTACTAATCACATATGAAGTGAAACTAGCAAATTGATGTATGAATTCTGTTATGGTTTTGAAGAGGAAGCAGTTGGTGCAAGGAATGCACTTTTACCTTAAAGTTGTTACATCGATCCCAGGCATTGACAATCACGATGCAAATGCGGTAAATCTCTCTACTACAAGGCAACTCTTCAATTTAGTTTTATTTTTACATGCCTCCTTTCATTATTGATTAAGCTCTGAATTCTAGAGTATAGACATGTTAAACTCGCTAAAATATAACTTTCATAAGTAGTTTGTGCATAAGCATTCCTTTTGTTTATTTCCAGATAATAATTGCATTGGTGCCAAAACTTTCATGCTATGTTAGGCTTGTGCTATTTTCCTACTGGCTGGGGATAGTCTTTACCACATAATAATAACTTTGTTACATGAAAAACCGTATAATAGCCATGCTTATAGATTGAGTTATTTTGTTTTTCTGATCACTTTATTCAGCTTAGTCAAGCTATTGGTTCTGTCCAAGCAATTGCCAAGGTATCAAAAGAGCAAATTGTGGAGAACACAGATCTTTCTACTGACAAGGCAGAGATGATTTCAAGGTTTCTCAGAGATCCAAAGTCTTACTTGCGTCCCAAGATCAACTGATAACAAAATAACAGAGGAATCCAGATTCAAGAGATGGGGATTTATGTTAATTCCTTTTTTTAATTTTTCTTTTTTATTGTTAACTTCTGTATAAAATAGTATTTTCAGTTTCAATTGTATCAATTGATAAAATAGTAATCTTAGTTGCAATTTTATCAATCGTTAACTTCTATATAAGACAGTATTCAATTAGGCACAGGTTAAAAAACTATGTTTCTCAATCTGGTTATAATGTGACATCATTCACCTTTCTCGCCAGACGCTAGTTGAATATATCCATCTTACTTACGTATTCTAGTACATTTTACCTTGTAATTTTTAATTCTAATTAGATAAAGCCAGAGGGTTTTTTGATAAGTAAACTATACACCATTGTATATAGGGTTCAGACTTAATTTTTCTATCAGCACTGGTTAGCTGTATCTATCTGCGGTATGCTACTTTAAGATGCTAGTTCATTGCAAATGGATAACATCAACTAGTCCAAAACATGTTTGGATATGATGCTTATGAAGTTGCGAGCTGCATAGCTTACATTTGGCCTTTCTTTCTGTTTTTTTATTACTCTAACACACTCTCAGAAATTAGATTGTCAAGAAATACTTACCTGTAAAACTTGCAGTTGCAGAATGTAATGTATAGATTTACTTATGAAAACACCAAATCCCACATTGCTTCTCGGTTGTATTATGGTCTTTTTGAAGAAGATTTTGATAGACCTGAAGAAATTAATTTCGATCTGGACTTGGAACCTCTGCATGGTGGTGAACGTTTTTGTTTGACAAAAGCTCAAAAGAAGAGTTGCCGTTCTTTCCGCGAGCTTACGGAGAAAATGAACAATGAAAGTAAGCATGAATTCATGGTTTTTTTGTTCTGTTGTTGTTGTTGTTACTTGCCTCTGAAATCAATCATTGAAAAACAATATTAATACAAATTAATCAACTCTATTTAATTTAATTGTGTGTGCAGGTCAAGTCATTATGAAACCACTGAGAATGCAGAAAACTAACAAGAGATTCAGAGCACAAGACACTCAAATTACTCTATCTGGAGAAACAAAGAATGTCTCCTCAGAATCTGATTGCTACAACTAGAGCCCTTCTCAGACTTCATTACCATTTTCTGGTCTTTCCACCGACAGTTACTTATGTTAATTCCTTTTTATTTTTTTATTGTTGTTAATTTCTGAATAAAATAGTATTTTTAGTTTCAATTTTATAAATTGTTAGCTTCTAAATAAGATAGTATTCAATTGAAAATTTTATCCTTATCATTGTTTACAATGCAAACTATTGATCTTAGTATAAATTTTTTTCTCAATTAAATGAAATGATAGTAGTAGTATGTTGGTTTTTCTACACAAGATTATAGACTTACAATTATAGTTTCCTCATTTTAAATTTAATGAATGACGCCATTTTGTTTCATAGTTAGGTGTGGTTCTGAATTGGTGTCATCATCAATTAGGGACAGGTTCAAAAACTATAATGTGATATGAATATTTCCATCTTAAACAGCTGAAAATCACACCCAGAAGATAACAATTAAGCGATTTTGTGAATGATAATATTGCTGGCAAATTTCTGTTGAAACTGAAATTGTAGACTGAGATAAGTCGGGAAACTTGACAGTGAGGTTAGACTCTCTGTCGAATTAAATTGATTATAAGAAGGGATTTTAGAGAAGGTTAGACACCCAATATGTAGATAAGTTACCATTAGTATTTTATTTCATTTGAACATGAAGTGGTCTATAAGGAACGATTCAAAGAAGAGTAAGGATTAACTATGAGTGATTAATTGATTAACTCTCTTCTAGTTACAAATAACACACATAAACTATATCCTAGGAGAAATACGAACTTGCAATGGATTTTTCATCACCACAGTGAATTCTTGTTTTTCCGACAAATCAACATGCCCACCTTCTGGAACCTTCCAATTGAAATTCCAAACCAAATTAGCCACAAAATATTCCAAGTGAAGCAAAGCTAAATTATATCCGGGACAAATTCTCCTTCCAACACCAAACGGCATCATCTTTATCTCTTTACTTCCTGTAATATCAAACGTTTCATCCTTCAAAAACCTCTCTGGCTTAAACTCCATTGGATCCTCCCAAACACGAGGATCCCAACCCATCTCTGCCACCATAAAATTCACCGTCCCATTGTTAGGCACCAAATAACCATTAAAAAGCACATCCTCTGTCACCGCGTGCGGCAACACATTATGCCCCGGTGGATGACGCCTCAATCCTTCCAAAACCACACACTTAAGATACAAAAGTTTCTGCAAGTCTTCCTCTTTCACTTCCACCTTCTCTCCATTACCATCATCATCCATCACCTCCCTAATCTCGTCCACAAGCCTCCCTTGCACGTCTGGGTACTTCACCAAATTTGCCATAATCCATTGCAAAGCAGTGGAAGTAGTATCTATACCAGCATTCAAAAACTCTGAACAAAGACTAACTATTTCATCTTCCCTCAATTTCCGTTTCTCATCTGGTAACTCCAACTCCAAAAGAGTATCCACATACGAAACAACAGGGTTAACATTGTTCAATCTACTCTTTTTAACTTGCTTCCTCACTCTAATCAGTGGAAGCAAAACATCTTCTTGATCCTTTCGCAACTTCAAAAACTCTTCCCATCGTTTGCGAAATAAAATCCGAGTAACTTTTGGCCAGAAATTTATTATATTGAATTTGTTAACAATCAACAGAATTGTCCTTTGTACACGCTCAATATCATTAATTTTCTCATCGTTAACTCTTTCACCAAAACACATGAAAACAAGTAAACAGAACATAGCATAGTTGAACTGTGGCATAACCTTAATAGAATCCATTGGTTCCAATTCTGATGCAGTTTTGAGACGGTTGATGAGAGTGTGTAGAACCTACTTACGGATTTCTGAGAATGATTTGATCTTAGAAGGATGAAGTATCTCAGAAGCGAGGTTACGACGGAGGGTACGCCATGTTGCACCGTAAAAAGCGGAGCTGATGTTGTGTTGGTTGCTGGAGATGATTTTGGAGGTAGGAAGAGCTCTAGGGCGATCAGAGAAGATGGCTGAGTTTTGAACGAGAGCGTGGTGGGCGAGAGTATGGTCGGAGATGAAAATGGCAGGCCGGGAACTGATTTTGAGAGTGATTATAGGACCATATTTGGTGTGGAGGGTTTTGATAAAAGGTTCGAGTTGGGATGATGATTTTCGGAGCCATAGGATACTTGTGATGATTGGAACATGCGGTGGACCGGGAGGGAGGGTTGCGGTGGTTTTCTTGGTGGTGGTGAGGGAGGAGAAGATGGCTCGGATGAGGAAGATGATGCAGAGAGAAACAAATGCAATGAACCATGTTTCCATTACGTAAAAGTGTTGTGTATGAAACTTTACAGTTTGAAATCAAAGATTTATTTATTGTGAATTGTTATCTTGCTGCCCAAGAATAATAATAATAATAATATTACACATTCATTCCCATGCATAAGAGATTTTCCTTTATTCTAGCTATCACTACGTACCAGCTCATGAGTTTTAGATAGAATAATTTATCCTCTTATTGTTCTCATTTTTGGGCTCACATGATCGACTAGTTTCATTCATTTCAGCAGTTGGTGCTGTGCTGCTAGTTTGGCGTGTTCAGGATTGACATAAATAACACACGTCTCTCCTTCTCATACAAACAAACAAATTAATTAATTAATCAATTAAGGTGTATATTTAATTGAACTTACCACACATAATGATTATGTTTAAAAACCATTTTTGAAATTTTTAGTGCTAGGACTTGTGGTGTTATGGACGTAAACATAAATTATTTAATTCACCCGGTGAATAAATACAAAATCCGAGATTCAAACTTCATCCCTTACATATCGCAATGTCGTCTGGACATGGGGACTGATTTATTTTATTTCTATTTCTACTTTTTTCCATTTGTGAGCACTAAATTGATTAAATTTATGATTTATTGAAGAGGAAAATAGGCAAGGCTTGAGGAGAAAAACAACTTTTAGAAAAAGCATAAATTAGTGTTGAAAATAAAGGGTTTGTGCGTAAGAATGGAAGATGGGGAAAAGAGAATAAGAGTCACCTCATCCCATTGATATGAATTTCATAGGAAATTTTACGTGAAGACGTAAAATGATTTCACTATAAATCGGTATTTTTGCCTGTTGAGCTAGGCTTGTAAACGGACACGCATAATTTTTACAAAATGAAAAACAGAAAGAAAGCAAATCAACATTCTTGAGATTCTGCAGGAGCTATTGATGTTTCTCCGGTTTTTTCTTGAAGTAACGGCACAGTGCACACTTGTTGCTCACTGTCATCTTCAAATCTATCCACACTATGCACAAATATTCCTACACATTAATCACATCAGATGTTAAAATAAATTCTATCTTTTGGAGGACTTATTTGGTGACAATGTATGGAAGAAGAAAATATTTAGTGAAATTGTGATGAAAGCTTTTGAGAAAATGTGGTGGTGATGTGAGACTTTAGGACCAATTTGAGAGTTTACTCTATACTTTTAGGTTGGGTTGGACATAGTTTCTCTAGTAATTTATTTCATTCATGTTCAACAATCTCATTTTCTTATACAATAATGTAACATGTTCGCCCTTACAATAGTGACATGTCAAAAACATGCAAACCAGAATTCTTCTTTATAGTTTAATAACAAGATTTCATGATGACATACCGATAAACCATATTCCAGCCGCTGGAAACAATATGGTTGTTAGGATCAATGCAGTTGTTCTCCAGTTGTTAATGCTATCCTGCATTATCATAGTGTGTCAAAAAATTCCACAACACATTTTCTGTTAATGTGCATTTAACAATTATACTGTGAAGTTATTTGAATCAGAAAAATAATACTTTGGGATAAACTTTAAGCTATTGATGTCTCCTAAAATCTATGATGACCATAGATGTATGAAGTAAACTATGTTAGGCTTACAACTTTCAGGCACATTATCTGCACCTGATTTTACATTGTAAACTTATTATTATTTTTATTTCATGAACTTGTGTAGCCTAATTTCAGCGATCAATGTGTGGAAAAGCAACAATACCACCTTACTTTCCGAAATCAACAACTTTTAAGTGAAAAAGATGCCACGCGTTTACTAGAACCGTTGGCAAAATAATTTCCAAAACAAAGGTATGGCAATGAATAAAAACTGCAAAAGGTGTGTGTGAATGTGGGGCGGGGGGATCTGTAAAAGCTGACCTGGAGAACTCCAACAAGAGGTGAGGAAGGAACATCTCCAAAGAGATGAATGGCAACCGTAGACGTGGCCATGGATAATGGCCTCAAACTTGGTTTAACACAATGGAGACATACATAATTCACAGGACCCTGAAAAGAAAACCGCAACCAAACATAATAAATATTCAAACGAAGACACAACAAACCGTGCGATGAGATTAAGTTCTTGGAGAGAAAGTTTGCATCTGATTTTCCAAATGTAGAGGTTATTTTACTTTAAAACACATAAATATTCTTGTCAAGAATTTAACTAGGAATTTTCAAGATTAAATGATAGCTTATAGGCTAAAACTCAAGAACTGATAAAATATAGATTGGTGGTAAGTAAGCATGTAAAAAGGATAGTGTTTTCATATAACAATTGAACACAGAGATCTTCCTTACTGAGAAGGAAATTACCTGAGTGGCAAAAACAAGAAGTTCACCAATAGAAAAAAGAGCAAGAAAGCCGTTCACATTTCTGCATAAGAAGGCTCCAAAACAAAATGCTGCCCCAAGAAATGTGGTCACTGAGAGAAGCTGCAAAAGAGAAGTGTTTAGAATGCAGTAAACAATATGTTATGCTCAGTAAAACGTGTTAATACATATTTAGAGATCACGAAATTAGTCAGCAAGTGTGGCTTATAGCTTCCATTTACTAGACCATTATCATTACAGCAATTCAATCAATGTAAGGTTACATGTAGGTCTATCTGTTGAATATTACGAGTAAATCTCTTTTGTAGAACACTTGTAACCTATTACATATAGCTAATAATTTTAAAGTTGCATCCATGATGCTCAATTTATTGTTCACACACGTCTCATATAAGAGCCTGCACTGTGCCTTAAGTGAAGAAATCTTTAAATTTTCAAATGTATGCCTGATCAGAAGGCCACTTACAAACTAAAACCCTATAACTAAGACCACAACTGTTTAGTGAAGAGTTGAGGATGCATAATTCATATGGTATAATATACGATGAACCTAAAAGGTATAAAAGTAATACTAGAACCTATCTTTAATTTGAATACCGACCTTAAATGCATTTGATAATGTGTTAGTCATATAATCCAGAACAAATCCTCCGGCTAATGTGCCCACTATTCCACATACAATCGTAATTCCTCCAAATACCAAATCTGCATCGGTCTACCAAAATTAACCAACTTTAATATTACAGCAAGTCAACAACAACAACATACTTTTTAACATTGAAAATTATCTTGGCTTGCCAGAATGCCAATCATGTTTTATTATATACAAGAAACAAGATAACTAAGAATGAACAAGAACAACTATTGAGTAAAAATAATAATTAATATTGAACAACTATGTTGGTAAAGGCGTATGTATGCCCCACGGATCATTGAATGAAGTGAAATCTCACCATGTGATAAATATTATAGCCAGCTTTGGGGCCCCAATATGAGTAAGCACCTAAGACAAAGTTGTACGCTATGTAACCTACAAATATATATTTAAGTCATGGGTTAAATAAAGCGATGTCACAAAATATTATTGTTAAAATAAGTTGATGCATACAGTTGGTTAGTTTGAGTGAGAAGCACCTAGAACATTGATAACATAAACCTTATCGAGCAGAAGTGCTTTCATATCAATCAAAAACCTCAAGAACTGATCAAACATTTTTGTTACAGATTTAGACCTAAAATAAGAATCAATCAGATAGAATTTTGAAAGCGTCAGCCACTAGATGATGAATGTCAGACAATAAAGATGCAATAAATCAATAATTGGAAAAATAGTTATTTCAGAAGGTATGTGTTCTAACTTGGATTGGTCATTTGAACTTTTATCTCTGAACTCTGCCTTTAAGTACACCGACTCATCTCTGCCGATAGAAGGGCTCATGGCTTTAAATCAAACAAGTGAATTATGTTAAGGCTAATAAAATTTTGAAAGGGGTTGCATTTAGCTAATACTTAATTTTTAGTGTACCTTGAACTCCTGATGCAACCGTCTCGGGTACTTGTGTCTTTATCAAATCGGTGTGAACAAAACCTGGACCAAAAAGTAGTTTGTAGATGGAAAAACATAATAGAGGTTTACTATAAACCTGTGCAAGAAATATGCATACCTTTCAACTGTAAAGGCTTCAATGTGAATCCTAAAATAGCAAATGGAAGCATCAAAATAGACTCGACCCAGAATGCATAACGCCAACCAAAATGACTTCCAACCTGTTATTGAACCCAAAGGATAAATCAGAAAGGTCGATTTATTTATTTCAAAAAAGAAGTAAACAACTCAAATTGATTATTTAGTATTCAATAGTGATATGGGAGCCAGATAAAGACTTACCAAACCACCATAGACATAGCCAAATGCATATCCGGATGGTATACACATGTAAAACATTGCGAGCCACGCTGTTTTCTGATAGAGCGAGCAGTATGAGATAAAAATTTCCACCAGAAATAAAAAAGAATAGAGAGAAGTTATTGGCAAATGACATTGATATGTTGAACTGAATCAAACTTGGCACATTTCATGCTAATCAACTGATTAATAGTAATATTCTTAATGTCGGTTTGATTATTACCCGGTACTAATAATATACTATCTCATTTAAGTTATATGATCACTCTGCCTAAGCTTGATTAGATATTCGACTCTAATTATATAAATAAATTTACATGGAAAGAAACAAACCTGAGAAGCTGGAGCATTGTCATCAATAAAAGGTGCTGCTAGACTTATAAACGAAGCTTCACCAACACCAACAAGCCTATACAGAATAATGAAGGTATAAAGAAAAACTAAACCATTTATTCTCATATTTGGTACTAATATTTAACTGCACAAAACGAGAAAATCATATAACTTGGAAAATAAGGAACCACTTACATGCGACAAACTGAAATGGACCAGAAATTAAAAGAAAAACCACAAAAGAGGGTTGCAATTGTCCAAACTGACAATCCGACTCCTATAAGTCTAAATGGATTGACACTGCAAAATATATGAATTGTGAGAAAGGATTCTTATGTCAGTTAATGTTTAAGCTAACAAAAGTATCTAATAATAAGAATAGGTTTCAAACTGATTGCAACACGAATGGTTATTCTAACTACCTCTTAGCTAGAGACGCAAATATCGGAGAAGCCACGAGAAGTCCAACCATAAAAGCAGATGATAAAACTCCATCTTCAAAATTGTTCAATTTAAAATCTCCCCTGCATACAACGAGACAAATAGTTAAAAAATATTAAATTGCACGTAAATCTACTTCCGCACATTACAATATTAACATCGGAGCACTGAGCACAACAGCAACAATTATCCTGCATACGAGAAACGAAAGACTACAGAACTCATGCCATTATGGATAGAGTCCGTAATAATAGAACGAAACTAGGCCTTTTTTGGTCTTTACCCTCTGATTTCCAGGGGAAAAGGGCCCTGGTAATCCGGTATTCGGCTAAGAATTAAGTAAAGCCTAGCCAAGGATATTCGGCTAAGTACTCTCAAAATCCTCTTTCAGCAATGCTATCTACTCTACTCTCTGAGAATCTCTAGTAATAAACCACTAAAAGCTCATAATAATAATGTATGGAAAATCAAATGACAAAATGTGAGATAAGTGATCCTCCACCAAAGTATTATATATCTTACTGTATTCCTGTAGCAGAAGTGCAAGTAGTAGCAGCACCTTCAGTGCATGTTCCCTTACTTCCATTAACACCATTGCTAGCTATTGCTCCTCGATCCATATAGTTTAACAAATTAATCAAACAAAATATACCAAGTAACCTACAAAACAAGTAAGAATATTATAAGCAACTCTAAGAGAATGAAAAAAAAAAAATGAAACAGACACAAAATTGGTTAAAATGTTTGTCCCCACATGCCATAACAAAACATGCCAAAAAATTAAAATTTTATTTTTCTATATTATTTACCTTCTAGCATGGGTGAATATTAGGAGGTGTAAATAGAAATTGTAGAAAAGTTAGAAATAAAATACCTCTTTGGTGTAAACCATGAAGTTGTGGGAATCATGGTGGATGACATTATGGATGGTTCCATGAACAAGACTTTGGATGTTACTTGCAGTTGTAACTCATCATGTCAGTGTAATATCTAACTACAATGCTCTCTATCTAACACTAGATGTACAAAACATTGAAAATACAAAACATTGAAAACTCTTTAGTTGAAAGGTAGGTAATAACTAACTAACTTCATTCAATTTATTTTTTCAATTTTTGCTTTCATTAAAAATTATAAAATGTCATTTTGATTTAAAATATTTACTTATAAATAGTACAAAGTTATTTATTTCCTCTAGACATTTTAATAATTTAAATAAATAGTTAATACAAGCTAAGTGATCTTCCAATTTGTGGAGCTATGCAGTGACATACATAAAGGTCCCTAAAGTTTTAGCCAAATATTTTATATTTTATACTTTTGAAAGTTGTATATAAATTGCATATTCTTTTCAATCCATATATAATTGGTATGGTTGAGAAATTGAGATTGGTAACCAGGATAAAAATAAGGAAGGTTCTCAAGAAAGTGGGAAAAAAAAATCTATGAAGCAACAATTTCATACGATAAGTCTTTTGACGACATCTAAATCAAAGGGTATGATAACATCAAGAAAGTCTTTCTGCTAGTGACAATTATCATCTGAAACTCACACTTGCAGCTGTGAGGTTCCGAATTCAAATCCGGAACCTAGCAAATTTTGTTTCAGAGAGTATCTTCAGTATTAGAAAAGAGGATAAGCTCATAAAAACGTGTGTACCACGTGGTTTTAACATATATAGCATGTAAATAGAATCCAAAGCATACATTGGTTAATTCAGTTCACAATCAAAATTATGGTTAATTCAAGTACATATATATTGTATAGCTTTGACCAAATTTTTCAACGAGAATTGAACTAACTATCTACTCAACTGAATTAACAACATTTTTTCATGTGATTAACAAGGTGTAGCGGGTGTATGAAAAAGTGAATGTCCACTAAACATTTTTGTTTATCTCATTACATTTTTACTTAGAGAAGATCAACCCATAAAAGGTGACAGTTAAATCCCACCTTGCTTAATTAACTATGAACTATGGGGTATCAAACCATTAAATCCCACCTTGCTTAATTAAAAGGAGTACAGGTTATTTGTACGCTATAAGTTGGTAGGGTTAGCATTCTTTTGAATCCCGTAGCCATGTAGTAAGCACAAAGCGAACTATTCTTTCGCCTTTTACAAAAGAAAAATCAATATTCTTCAGATTGTGCAGGAGATAATGATGTTTCTCTGGTTCTCTCTTGAAGCAACGGTATAGTACATGACCTCTCAACCGTTGACACTTGATGCTCACTGACATCTTCAAATCTATCCATACGATGCACAAATATTCCTACAAGATATACATACACATTAACCACAGCAGCTGTTAGTATATATAAAAAAATCACAGAATCCGTGTATGAAAATACGATGATTTTCATGCGACCAAGTAACGTCCATCATAACAAAATGTCGTGACTTGGGTTGGATTTGATTTTTAAAGTAATTAATTTCATTCATGTCCATCAACTCCAGCTTCTTATAACATCTTTGCTCTTGCAACAATGATATGTCAAAAGAAATGCTAACTGCAATTCTTCATTTTACTAGTAAATGAACAAGATGACATACCGATAAACCATATTCCAGCTGCCGGAAACAATATAGTTGTTAGAATCAATACAGTTGTTCTCCAGTTGTTAATACTATCCTGCATTAACATAATGTATCAAAAATCATGAATCTTGTATATCACATAATACATTTTCTGTGACCAGTAATTTTCTGTCTCAACCTCCCTCTGTTTCGAAAGTAATGGACATTTAAACAATCATGCTGTCACATTGTTTGAATCAGATACTTAGAAGTTTGGGAATAAACTTTTAGCTATTGATGTCTCTTAAAACTTATGATAGCCATCGACTTAATTGATGTAAGCTAAGTTAGGCTTACAACTTTCTTCGGGCACATACTTCCAAAACAAATTATGTATAGTTTTGATTTTTCCGAAAAATTTAAACACAAATTTCTTAACTTTTCATTAAAAATAAATTTTTCTCTTGAACTTGTCTAGCCTAATTTCAGCCATAAATGTGTGGAAAAGCAACAATTCCACCCTACTTTCCGAAATCAACAACTTTAAAGTGAAAAAGACACAAGCGTTTACTAAAATTTCCGTAAAAGGCTGACCTGGAGAACTCCAACAAGAGGTGAGGAAGGCACATCTCCAAAGAGATGAATGGCAACGGTAGACATGGCCATGGATAATGGCCTCAAACTTGGATTAACACAATGGAGACATACATAATTCACAGGACCCTGAAAAGAAAACCGCGACCAAATATAAATATTCAAAAGAAGACACAGCCAACCATGCAATGAGATTAAGTTCTCGGAGAGAAAGTTTGCATCTAATTTTCCAAATGTAGAGGTTATTTTACTTTAAAATACAAATATTCTTGTCAAGAATTTAACTAGGAATTTTCATGATCAAATGATTAGCTTATAGAGTAAAACTCAAGAACTGATAAAATATTTATTGACGTTAAGCATGTAAGAATAACAGTATTTCAATATAACGAACATAGAGATCTTCCTCACATAGAAGGAAATACCTGAGTGGCAAAAACAAGAAGTTCGCCAATAGAGAAAAGAACAAGAAAGCCGTTCACATTTCTGCATAAGAAGGCTCCAAAACAAAATGCTGCCCCAAGAAATGTGGTCACTGAGAGAAGCTGCAAAAGATTAGTGTTTAGTATGCAGTAGAACTTATTAATAAATATTAAGAGAACACAAAATTAGTCAGAAAGTGTAAGCTTACCGGTTCCATTTACTAGACCATTACAACAATTCAATCAATATAATGCTACATATAGGTCTACTCAATATTAGGAGGAAAATCTCTTTGGTAGATCACGTCTAACCTATTTCGTACAACTGTAACCATGATGCTCAATTTATTGTTCATACACATGACTCATCTAAGAAGCTTTTATGTGCCTCATGTAAAGAAATCTTTAAATTTTCAACTGTATGCCAGATCAGAAGACCGTTTACAAATTACAACCCTATAACTAAGACCAGAACTGTTTAGTGTGGAACTTGGGATGCATAACTCTTATGGTATAAGATACTATGAACCTAAAAAGTTACAAAAGTAATACTAGAACCCGTCTTTAATTTGAATACCAACCTTAAATGCATTTGATAAGGTGTTAGTCATATAATCCAGAACAAATCCTCCAGCTAATGTGCCCACTATTCCACATACAATTGTAATTCCTCCAAATACCAAATCTGAATCAGTCTGCCAAAATAAACCAACTTTAACATGACAACAACAGCATCATACTTTTTTTTATATTGAAAGTATCTTGCTTACCAGAATGCCAAACATGTTTTATTTTATACAAAATCGAGATATATAAGAATGAACAACCATGACAGTAAAGGTATATTAATACATAAGGGATCATTGGATGAAGCAAAACCTCACCATGTTATAAATATTGTAGATAGCTTTGGGACCCCAATATGAGTAAGCACCTAAGACAAAGTTGTACACTATGTGACCTACACATAGATATTTAAGTCATCGGGTTAAGTAATTAGATATGATAAAATATGATTTCTAAAAATAAAATACATATTTGATTTTACAGTATGAAGTTCACAGGGAAGTAAGCTATAAAAATAGAAGCTTTCTGATGCAAATGTATCGACATAATAAAAGAATTTTTATAAAAACAGTTGATGCACACAGTAGATCAGTGGAAGTGACAAGTACCTAGAACATTGATAACATAAACATTATCAAGCAGGAGTGCTTTCATATCAATAAAAAATCTTGAGAACTGATCAAGCATTTTCGTCGCAGATTTTGACCTAAAATAAGAATCAGTCAGATATAATTTTGAATGCTTCTGACACTAAATTATAAATGTTAGACAGTAAAATATACAAGAAATCAATAATTGGAAATATGGTTTGTGTTCTAACTTTGATTGGTCATTTGAGCTTTTATCTCTGAATTCTTCCTTAATAGACAGTGACTCATCTCTGCCATGAGAAGCGTTTGTGACTTTGAATCAAACAAGTGAATTTTGTTAAGGCTAATAAAAAATTTCAGTCAATTGCCAGATATTAAACCAGAAATGAGTATCAGGCTAATTCTTAATTCTTAGTGTACCATGAACTCCTGATGCAACTGTGTCAGGTACTTGTGCCTTTATCAAATCACCAGGAACAAAACCTGGTTCCAAAAGTAGATTACCGATGGAAAACAATAATAGGGGTTTACTATAAACCAATTCAAGAAAAATCTGTACCTTTCAACTGTAAAGGCTTCATTAAAAATCCTGAAATAGCAAATGGAAGCATCAATATAGACTCTACCCAGAATGCATAACGCCAACCAAAATGACTTCCAATCTGTTAATAAACACAAAGGTCAATTTATTTATTTTAAAAAACAAGTAAAATACTAAAATTGATAGTGTCAGAGAAACCAGATACAGACTTACCAAACCGCCATAGACATAGCCAAGTGCATATCCGGACGGTATACACATGTAAAACATTGCGAGCCATGTCGTTTTCTGATACACACATTATTAGTATGAGATAGAGATTTCCACCATAAAGAAGAAAGAACAGCAGGCAACGATTGACAATGAACGAAGCGAACATGGCACATCTCATGATGATCGAGTGATTAGAAGTAATAATATTCTATGTCAATTTGATTGTTAAACAGTACTAATACTAGTATATTATTGCATTTCAGTTATGTGATCACTCTGCCTAAGCTTGATTAGATTTTCAACTATGATTATATAAAGAAATTTACAAGGGAAAGAAACAAACCAGAGAAGCCGGGGCATTGTCATCAATGAAAGGTGGTGCTAAACTTATAAACGAAGCCTCGCCAACACCAACCAGCCTATACAGAATAAGAGCATAAAGAAAAGAATAAGCCAGTTCTCCATAACTTTAGTACTAATGATTAACAACACAAAACGAAAAAATCATATAACTTAAAAATATAAGAAACTACAGTACCACTTACATGCGACAAACAGAAATGGACCAGAAATTGAAAGAAAAACCACAAAAGAAGGTTGCAAGAGTCCACCCCAACAATCCAACTCCTATAAGTCTAAATGGATTTACACTGCAAAATATATGAATTGTGAGGAAGGATTCTTATGTCATTTAATGATATGATAACTATTACAAATGACAACTACCACTGATGCAGCACATACAAGTAAAAAGATCAGAAATTTTTGTTAAACTTATGCCTATCAGATATAAGAACTTCAGTGTAATGGACAAAAGGTCTAATAAATTTATAATCCAACTATTGTGGTAATTTTGCTGCAAATACGTTAGATACACGGTCTCGGTCATAAAATATGAAAGTCAAAACAAAGAAGGTTGCCTCTAATAGTCTAATATACATCAAGAAGGACAACTTAAAATTTGATATAATTGCTCTGTCGTTGTTTAAAATCACGTTTAGCTTTAAGAATTTTCATTCATTTGCAACTTATCTTATGAAGCATTCATGTGCTGTACATTTAAGCAGATAAAAGCATATCTAATAATAAGAATAGGTTTCATATTAATTGGAACATGAATGATTACTATAATTACCTCTGAGCTAGAGAGGCAAATATTGGAGAAGCCACAAGAAGTCCAACCATAAAAGCAGATGATAAAACTCCATCTTCAAAATTGTTCAATTTAAAATCCCCCCTGCACACAATAGGAAAAATATAGTAAAAAACTATTAAATTGCTGAAAATTTACTTTTACATGTTACACTATCAATGTTAGGGCATTGAACACAACAACATCAACACCCATTATATCCAGACGGAAGATAAGTAAAGTCTAGCCAAGTGTCGGGTCACGAGGAGGAGTCCAAGGATCATCCACATTGGGCTCAGATCAACCAGACAAGTGAGTTGGACACCACATCTTAACTTGAAACTTTAAGGCATTGAGTTTATGGATTCTCTCAGTTATAAAGTGCTCAACCTCTACTTTTCCAAGCATTGGTGGGACTTCTAACTCACACGTGCTACACAACACCAAGGATTGCTCCACCCAGGATTTGAACTCAAAAGTATATCTAATAATTTAAGGATATCTTGCATGAGTGCTTTTTTATTTCTCATCAATTTTTAAAGGTAAAACCTTTTTACTAAACCATGACAACAACCTATGTTCTTGATTTCTTGTTATGAGAAAAGAAGGCGTTAATTGCATTATATCTTACTGTATTCCTGTACTTCCATTGACACCATTGCTAGCTATTGCTCCTTGATCCAAATAGTTTAACAAATTAATCACACAAAATATACCAAGTAACCTACAAAACAAAAAACAACATTATCTATAAGCAACACTAACAGAAGAGGGAAACAACATGAAGAAAAAAACAACATTTCACAAAAACAAAGATTACATGTCCAAAATTGAAACAAACACAAAATTGGTAAAAAGGTTTATCCCCACATGCTATACCAAAAATGCAAAGAAGAATGAACTTATATTTCCTTTGTTACTTACCCAGAATGGATGGATATAGGAGGTGTAAATAGAAAATGTAGAAAAGCTAGAAATAAAAATACCTATTTGGTGTAAACCATGAAGTTGTGGGAATCATGGTGGAAGACGTTATGGATGGTTCCATGAACAAGACTTTGGATGTTACTTGCAGTTGCAACTCATCATGTCAGTGTAATATCTAACTACAATACTCTCTATCTAACACTAGATGTACAAAACAGTGAAAAACTTTGAGTTGAATGGTCGTTATTCGTTAACTAACTTCATTAAAAAAAAAAATGTTTTCTATAAAAATGTCATTTTGAATTAAAACATTTATTTATAAATAGTACAAAGTTATTTATTTCATCTAGACATTTGAATATTTTATAATTGTTAATGAACATAAAAACGTCTTTTAAACTAAAAATATGTTAATCTTATCATTATATATAAATTTTTGAAATAAAATTTCGAAATTCTTATTAAGAATAAAAAACGTTTTTTTCAAAATAAAGTATTGTCCTTTTTGGTTAGACAAAGAGTACCATATAATATATGAATATATGAACTGAAGTGGATTACTTTTGTGGCACGACACTATGTCTGTACTGTTCTTAATGTGCACCAAACTGTCCTGCCAAATGAGCGGTCCTGGTTTGATAGGTAGGTGTAAATTATTACTCTAAATTGTATAAGAATCCATTAAACTAGTCCATTAATTTTTTTTATAACAAATATGTCTCTTAAATAGTAAAATGTTATTTAAAATTGTGAGAAATATTTGTATAATCAGAAGCCTAAATAAAAAATTATGCAGTCATACGCACATATGAAATAATAATACATTTCATTTAATTATGTCCAAAATATACATTATTCAATTGTTTTTTTGGTGAACTATTCAATTGTTTTCTATTGTACCTTTTTAAATTTTACAAGTGTGTGCAAATGAATTGTATTTAGGGTTGTGACCACGTCAGTGTTCCTTTTAAATTGTTGCACAGTTGGAGTTGAATAATTAGATAGTTTGAGCTGAAATCTCTAACTGAAACTGTTAGAGCAGTTTTCTTCTATTCCTTGTATATAAGCATTTTTTCTTGTACTCATTCATTCTATTTTTCTTGTACTTTTCATTCATTCTATTGAACCACAATAACAAGATCAGAGATTTTCTCTCTGCTTTCTATGAGTTTTTTTTTTTATTAGGTAAGCTTTCTATGAGTTTATCATTCATTTGAAAAATGATCTCTCTATTGTTATAATGACGTGATATAATTGTATGTTGATCCTATGTCATTGTCAGCTCAATGTAGAATAGTTTGTCACTGATGAGAGATTAAGACATAGAAAGCTCGTATTCATTTAATGCAGTGGCGGAGCCAGGAATTTTATCGAGTTTCGGCAAAATTTTGAGATAAAAGAGTCATAAATTGAGATAAATAGTCATAAATTGAGATAAAAAGAGGCTCGTCATTTTGTCGATAAAAGTACAATTTGAAACAAGAGACAAGGATGGATTTACCACCAAGAATAGAAAATATAAAAAATATAATAAAAAATTGATAAGTTTTAATGACAGCCGCAACCGTAGGTAGAAGTCCATAATATTTTTTGAGCCTTGTTAACCAGTGCTCCCGGGGTACTGGTTAAGAAATTCAAAAGTAGAAAAATTGTTTTGGAAATATAAACTTTTTTACATTTGCCTAACTAATTATTACACCACTTTTTAATAAAATATTACCTCTTTTATCTGCTTAACCAATGCCCCGGGGGCACTGGTTAACATTCTCCATATTTTTAAAATGCTCTCATTAGAATTACCTACTTTTTGTCCACAGGTAAAGGTGGAAAACATGCAATGACAACCATTTGGCAATGACAGACAGACTTAGCTATGAAAATTGGTCATATAGTGACGGATTTTAGCTGTCACTATAAGTTAAATTTCTCGTAAATTTATTTTAGCGATACAAGGAAAGTATGGGCAGTGACAGATCTTAACTTTAACAGTGGGTACGTCAGTTCAATTCCCCACAAGAACATTATTTGAATAAAATATAAAAATTATAGTAGAAATATTAAAAAAATTAGGCTGAAGCAAGACTCAAACCCGAGTCATTTAGTAGAAAGTTTAGATCCCCTTCCATTGCGGCCAAGGGAAATTTATGAAATATCTATGTCTAATATCCTATATATAGAAAACTTGTTGGATGCCATGGGTCGTCAAGGAGATTCGTCCCTGAGTATGGGTTGAGCCCGGGCGTGTGCCCAGGTTAGCTGGGTGGTAAATCCGCCCCTGATTTAATGTGTCATGTCATAGCTACTAACAAATGGCAGACGTTATGGAAGTACTTGCTCCGTTCTCATATGTAAAATTTTTTTTAGGTTCATTGAATAAATTAATGTATTTGGTCTACAATGTAATTTTTTTTAAGAAGCTAAATTAGCTCACTCTCAAGTCCCAAATCAATACCACTAGACAAATTCAAATGGGTTAAAAAAATAATATTTTCTTATATATATAAGACCGGAGGGAGTATTTGTCAATTCACAAAAATCAACTACTATTTTGACCAATGTTTTATAATTTTGATCATCAATTCACCTATTCACTCTATTTAAATTGTATTTTTATTCACCCTTATGATTGGTTACCAATAGTCGTGATTATTTATTCAATTCATCTAACATTTAGGTCTTTTATCTTTTCTTTTTCCCCATTCAAGTTCTTTATCTTTCAAAACACGCACAAATAAATCCTATTTTTAATTTTTTATTCAAAAATACCGAGTTGTCATGCCACATATGATAATCCTATTTTTTAATATTTTTAACTAAAAATAATAATACCTAAAAAAATTGATAAACATCTTCATCGTTAACCTCTCTTTCTTCAACAAAAAACAACACCTAGATTATCAAACACACAAAAACCTCGTTATCAAAATTCTAATTCTCCAAATTGTATTGGCTAAAGATTAAAACCCTTAAAAATCAAAATTCTAAATCTCCAATTTTGGTAATTTCTTTAACTTAATATAGATAGTATAGTTGGACGTTTGCGTGAGCTTAGCTTAAGGTCTGGGGTCGAACCCCGAACACCATAAAAAATCATAGTATGGTTGGGCGGCGCACATCCTCAATAAAGAGGGAAATGGAGGTTAGTAATTTTGCCTAAAATATATGCATCTAATCTAACCAATTATGTTGTTAATTTGTTTGGATCCATCGTGACATCAAATCATCCATCCATAACCTTGTTTTCTGTTTTATTCCCTGTTTTGTGTGTTGTAATCTTCTGCCTGTCTCATTTTCATTTGGATTTAAAATGGAAATGCAAAATCCAAAGAAAAATAACCTTATAATTGCAAATCGTGCACTAGATAAACACGACAAATTGACGTCATTGTTTTTCTTCACAAATCAACAATTAAATAACTTCGTTTACTTTTTGTTGCTGAAAGGCCTTTGGAATTTACCAACACAAAAACAACCGGAGTTATATGAGTAAATAACCAAACTTAACTATATAGATTATGATATTCTTAGTTAAACAAATTTGGCAAATCGTATGCAATATTGATAATAACATGAAATGGAACCAATGAAGACATGTTTAATAAGAAGTTCAGTTTGGCCTCCACAATATTTGCATTTGACAATATACAAACATAAGGTCAATGCAAAATAATGTTATCAAATTTGTATGAACTCGATATCTGATGCAAATAAAGACATGGAAATGACAAATAGTCACATCTATGAATATTGTTATTGAGAAAAATCAGGAACCACCTTTTCACTATGGCCATAATTACTGAGTTGTCCACTCTATTCTATGCATCATTTCTGCACTCAAAACTGCAAATTACAACCCTGTAATTAAGACCAAAGATTGGAGTTACAAGAAGCAACCAAATGCAAGGATGATGGAAGGTCTAACTGGCTGGTGTTTTGTTTCAAATATTGGAATTTAAGGCCTGCAATATGTCTGTTAAGTTTACTATGCAGCAGGTTTTTGTTAGCAGTGAAAGGCATTCTGATATAGTAGATATGTTGAGGCGTAGCAGAGTGGAATTTTAAGTCCAACATAATTAGTAAGGTGAAATTATGAAGAAGTTGAAACTGGAAGCTTAAAAATGAGAAGGTGTGTAGGCATATGTATGTGATGATGTCTCATTTCATATGGTGTAGGTTTTTTCATTCTGTTACATGTGTGATTGAGAGTGTAGTTTTTTAGCAGATGCACAACTTGTGCTAGTATGCTTCTAATAAAATTTGCTTATCATAAAAAGAAAAGACCAAAGATGTTTAGGGAGGATGCATAATCTATATTGTATGAGATACTATAAACCTAAACATAATTTCCCTGTCTCAGCTAGGACATACACTTCTAGTCTACTACCATAATCTGCATTAGTCTAACAAAATAAACCAACTTGAATATATTACAAACAAACAACAGCATACTATTTCACATTGAATGTATCTTGGCTTACAAGAAGGCCATGCATGTTTTATTTTATATAAGAAACAAGATATCTAAGAATGAACAACTATGATAGTAAAGGTATATGTATGCATAATTGATCATTTGATGAAACAAAATCACACCATGTGACAAATCTGCGGATAATCTTCCCCTGCTGTGATATATATTACATTGCCAAGCAGAGATCAAGAATAGTTTAATTAGACGAAGTTGCAGAGACATTTAACATTTTACTTTCACCAGAAACCAAAGGTAACATGTTATTGTTCTGTACATACTCCAAGCATATGGTTACCTTATACATAACACAATCTAGATCCTAGGTGAAATATGAGCTTGCAATGGATTTTTCATCACCATAGTGAATTCTTGTTTTTCCGACAAATCAACATGTCCACCATCTGGAACCTTCCAATCGAAATTCCAAACCAAATTAGCCACAAAATATTCCAAATGGAGCAAAGCTAAATTATATCCCGGACATATTCTCCTCCCAGCTCCAAATGGCATCATCTTTATTTCTTTACTTCCTGTGATGTCAAAAGTCTCATCCTTCAAAAACCTTTCGGGCTTAAACTCCATTGGATCCTCCCAAACACGGGGGTCCCACCCCATCTCTGCAACCATAAAATTCACAGTCCCATCTTTAGGCACTAAATAACCATTCAAAACCACATCCTCACTCACCGCGTGAGGCAACACAAAATGCCCTGGTGGATGACGCCTCAACCCTTCCAAAACCACGCACTTCAAATACCGAAGTTTTTGCAAGTCTTCCTCTTTCACTTCCTCCTTCTCTGCAACACCATCACCACCCATCACCTCCCTAATCTCCTCCACAAGCTTCCTCTGCACTTCCGGGTACTTCACCAAATTCGCCATAATCCACTGCAAAGCAGTGGAAGTAGTATCCGTGCCACCGTTCAAAAACTCCGAACAAAGACTAATCATTTCATCCTCGCTCAACTTTCGTTTCTCCTCGGGCAACTCCAACTCTAAAAGAGTATCTGCATACGAAACAACAGTGCTAACATTGTTCAATCTACTCTCCTTAACTTGCTTCCTCGCTCTTATCAGCGGAAGCAGAACATCTTCTTGATCCTTACGCAACTTCGCCAACTCTTCCCATCGTTTACGCAACAAAATCCTTGTAACTTTCGGCCAGAAATTCAGTATATTGAATCTGCTAATATTCAACAGAAGTGTCCTTTGTACACGCTCAATATCATTAATTTTCTCATCGTTAACTCTTTCACCAAAACACATAAAAACAAGTAAACAAAACATAGCATAATGAAAGTGAGGAACAACCGTAACAGAATCCGCAGATTCCGATGCAGTCTTGAGACGGTTGATGAGAGTGTGCAGAACCCACTTCCGAATTTGAGAGAATGATTTAATCTTTGATGGATGAAGCATCTCGGAGGCGAGGTTACGACGGAGAGTACGCCATGTTGGTCCATAAAAAGCGGAGCTGATGTTGTGCTGGTTGCTGGACATGAGTTTGTTAGTGGGAAGTGCTTTTGGACGATCAGAGAAAACGGAGGAGTTTTGAACGAGAGCGTGGTGGGCCAGAGCACGATCGGCTATGAAAATGGAAGGTCGAGAACCGATATTAAGATTGATGATAGGACCATGTTTGGCATGGAGAGATTTAAGAAAAGGTTCAAGCTGGGCGAATGATTTTCGAAGCCACTGGATGCTTGTGATGATGGGGATATGCGGTGGACCGGGAGGTAGGGTTGCGGTGGTTTTCTTGGTGGTGGAGATGGATGAAAGGGTGGCTCTGATAAGGAAGATGATGCATAGAGTAACGAGAGCGATGAACCATTTTTCCATTACGTAACTACTTTACTCTTTTTACGCGGACAGTGTATATGACGATGAAACAGTGGATGAATGAATATGATAAGAATGAAGGGGATATGATTAATAATTATGGATGGATATAACACATCCTTCAAACACGTCTCTCCTTCTCTTACACACAAACAAATTAATTAGCTTCCTCAAAACAAATTTGAGAATCAAAATGGTTAATAAAAGACGCACGAGTGGATATGTTTGTCATCTTAATACACTTAATAATCACAATAAACTGAACCAACTCGATAATAATTTGGAACTTGATTCGACATCGGTGAATAATAATTATAAGGTTGCTACTACTTTTTTCTATAGTTTTATATTAGTTTAATTTTTGTTTTTTTTAAATGAATTAAAATGTCAAGTTATACCTTTTTGACAAAAAAAAAACTTTTGAATTGTGTTCCTCGAGCAAATGAGTTGAATCTATCGAGCTGAACTGAGTTGTTTGTGAACTCTAAATGAGTGGAATCCAATATGCTTTTTTGACAAAAATAAAAAAAAAACTTTTGAATTGTGTTCCTCATGCAAACAAGTTGAACCTACCGAGCTGAACCGAGTTGTTCATGAACTTTAAACGAGTCGAACTCGAGTTAAAAAAAAGGTTCTTATCGAACTCGAGTCGAGTTTTGAGCCGAACCAATTCTTATCGAGTCGACTCAAGCTCAGACAAGTTCGACTCGACTCATTTTCAACCCTATGTTCAAGGATTAAAATAATTGTTTTTTTTTATATAGAAAAGGATCAAAATAATTGCTATCACATTGATATTTAATTTGAATTTATCAATGTTTGTGGACCTGACACATTTTTTTAATTTGGTTTCGAATTCCGTGTTGGGTTCGCTGGATTGTGTTGTTGTGTAATTGTCTACTAAGCATTTGGGTTTCATCACTGGATTACAGTCCTGTTAGTTTTAATATACCACTTTTATTCATCTTTGTTGTATTATCCGTTTAGGTTTGATTTGTGGTTGCTGAATGTTTATGTCCCCTCAATTGTTTGTACTTTCTTTTTATATATTATATTTTCTTTTTGCTTAAAATAATAATTTAATATTGTATTTTGATTTTAATTAAAATATCTATAGCTTAATTTAAATTTTGATTCATATATATTTTTCATTCAGGAATTGATCCCCTATTTTAAAATTCATCAATTTTGGTCCCTCTTTCAAAAATTTAAATTAAAATTGTGGTGATTTTATATATTTTAAATGACGTGATATATTTTTTGGTGACTTTGAATCACAAGTGGATTTTATCAAAAAAAAAAAAAAGGGATAAATTATATACATTTTTTAGGGGGTTTTCTTTTTCTTTTTGAGGGTTTTTAGGGGATATAATATACACGTTGTTAATTCAATTATAAAAGGGAATAATTTCTAATTTTGAATTCAAAGTTTTTAGAGACTTTTTTTTTTTTTTTTGCAATTTCAAGGTAATGATTATTTCACATTATCAAATTGTATATCACGTCATTTAAATATTTTACATCATTTTTTTAGTTCATAAATATATCAAAGAGACGAAAATTGATGAATTTTAAAATAAGTGGCCTATCCAATAAGCGGGTGAAAACAAAGGATTAAATCAATAATCAAACCAAAATCTATCAACTAGTACCTTGACTTGCACAACTCAAATTACTTAGGCTTAATTGCACTTTTGATCCCTTATGTTTTAAGAAGTTGCGATTTTGACCCCTTAACTAATTAAAATA
>Ga0315915_1002030_pt1 | contig 25177 bp, 15 predicted proteins | sample MpolbnodulesMG_FD_207738 | JGI IMG/M metagenome (GOLD analysis project Ga0315915, IMG submission 207738) | Medicago polymorpha root nodule microbial communities from Los Angeles, California, United States - branched nodules | ecosystem: Host-associated > Plants > Roots > Nodule | place: USA...
ATGGCTGATCATGGTTACATCAACTTCTATACTCCACCCGAGTATGAACCATATCAACAGTATCAACAATACCCTTCTGAAGATGAACGAGTATCAAATATGGAAAACATTTTGAATATGTTCATGCAACAATCCATGATAAACATGCAGGACACCAGCCAAAGATTAAAGAATATATCACTTCAGGCAGAGCTCATGCAAGCACAATTAGATTTTATACAAACAGTCATGGATATGCAAGCCAACAATCAATCCACACACGGAGAACAAGAAGATAATTCAATTACGTATGAGAAAGTCGGAGAAATTGTTGAAAAAGGTGTTGATGAAACTGAGGAAGATACAATATTAGAAGAATGTGGTGAACTGTATATTGCAAAAGAGATAGAAACACCACATGAAGAAAAATTTCCTCAAGAACGGTCAGATACGGAAGAGGCCGAAACGGTTGATAATCAAGAGGTGATGATGGTGGCAGAGAGAAAGGAACGACTACCAAGCAAGGAAAAATCAATTGAACAAAAGAGGGAAAAAGTGAGCTGGGCGGAGATTGATCGGGTCATAGACAAGATATGTGCCTTGTTCAACAAACCAAGATTAGGGAGGATTTGGACTCCACATCAACTATACTTCCAATTCATGGAATTCCTCCCGAAGCACAGGATTACCAAAGATGATGTGTTGTCCGTTTCATTTCATCCACCCTAACGAAGTGCTTTTGTGATAGGATCAACCAACTGTCTTGAAATTTGACATGGATAATCTTCAGAAAACCAATCTGAATGTGTTCTCTTATTAAGTAGCAGACGATGTTTATGTGCTTCATTCTATCAAGGTTGGTAGGGATGGAAGTCATGTTCATGATATTAACTCTATCACAGAATGCCATAGATGATGTAAGGTTGATGTCAAAATCTCTCAGGAGTGGTTTAAGCCAAAGAAATTCAAAAGCGAAAGAGGCAAGAGTCCTATATTCTGCTTCTGCATATGACCTAGCCTTGGTGTTTTGTTTCTTGGATTTCAAAGCAGTTACGGCCGTTCCTAAAAATATACAAAATCTAGAGGTTGATTTTCGAGACATGTTGCAGCTCCCCTAATCAGCATCAACATATGTTGTAATATTCATTCTCGATTGGTTAGGAAACAAAATACCAACACTACAAGAAAATATGTCATTTGCTACGCCCATTTTTGCAGCTAATTAGCAGCAAATTCCTAGTAAACGACTTTGGCTAGAGATATGCTACGGAATAACTATTGAATAGGGCGTAGCATGGAATGAGAGACAAATTTGCTAGCGAATTAATTCCTACTAAATCCGTAGCTAGTCAAACACAAATCCAGGCAAATATTTAGTTAATCCGCAGCAAAAAAGCATTGAAATTGAATTTTCCACAGCAAAATAACCATGACTTATCATGGCAATTTCGCAACAAATCTACAGCAACATAACTAAGACTTGTCTTAACAATTCCATAGCAAATCTACACCAGAAATTTAATTAATGATTTGGTCCCTTAAGTTATTTGTTGGTTACATTTTAGTCCCATAAGTTATTAACGTTACAATTTGGTTCGTTTAAGTCATCTTCCGTCAACCAAATAAATCTCCACCGTCAAAACCGTTAAGTCAATGTCTAAGGTGAATACACATTGCAAGTTGTCACGTCACCGTTCACATGTACCTATTTAACGTTTTGGCAAAAGACTGACGGTGAGGAATTATTTGGCTAACAAATACTAACTTAAGTGACCAAATTGTAACGTTAATAACTTATGGGACCAAAATGTAACCAACAAATAACTTAAGGGACCAAATCATTAATTAAGCGTAAAAAATTTCAATAATTGAACCTAGCAGTTAGGACCTTTTAACTTTTTAAAAAAACATTTAAATCACTACCAATCAATTAGTAATAAACTTTAGTTGAACACCAGAAGAAATACAAAATAGTATTGATAACAAATTAGGTCTCATACAAGTAATTCAACATGAGGTTATACAAAAGATTCTTCATATTAGAACCATAATCGTTTTTGTCAAGAACAACAATTATTTTGGATAAATAAAGGTCAAGGCATTGATTAAGTTAATAAGCTGGTTCGAAACTCGAATTGCAATAGATCCAACTGCTCTAGTATGATATACTTTATTTATATGAAGTCATTTCATGCTACCTGTACAACAAAATCAAAGAGAAATCACACTATCAGTAAAAAAAAAAAATAAATAACAAAAAGCACTTAAAGCTCAATTAAATCAGCACAACATTGGATCTGTTGTAATACTTAACCAAATCAGAAAAAATAATAAACATAAAGGGAAAGAGAAATGAAAAAGGAGAAGGCATGTATGAAATTACCATAACCTTCCCTTTTCAATTTCGACTCCGTTGAAACCCTAGATTCTCTCTGTCATGGTTCTATAAGAATCAATATGTATCCAATTTAAAGTGAAAACTATGAACAATAATGAAGAGCAACACTTACACAGAAACTGATGATCCAGTCAGTGTTCCAAAGAGTCCAATTCCCTGCCAGCCAACAATGCGGCTCAGAACATGTGGAGGTGGCGGTGTTGCACTTGCTAGAAGGGATGCAACTTTGAATGCTCCAGTTGACTGTCAGATATTTAGCCATAAAAGACCATTTGAAAGTTAAAAATACATGTTATTTACACCATTAACATGCAGGATATGATAAGAGAAACCTTATTTTTCCTATGGTTTGAAACAAGGAAGCATTGAAAGAAGCTGCAATGAGAATAGGCATAGGAAAACTGGTTGATCCAGGTACAACATTGGAAAAATGAGTTCCTAGACCAATATTAGAGACTCCATGAAGTGCTTCAGACCACCATTCATATTTTGGCATCCCAAGTCTGCTTACATCAACTGCAGAATTCACAAGGTTACCAATCTTCTCTTGCAATGTCAACCTACTCACAAGGTCTTTCACTCTTGCATCCACACTCAGTTTCTTGTTGCAGAACCCGTAATTCGCCAATGCTGGATTCTTGGCAACATCGCATGCCAAAACTGCAAATGTTTGGCTCGAAACTCGACTACAACTCAACAAAATTGTGGCAAACAGCACAAAGAAATAGAGGAAAACAGAGACATTAGGTGTTCTGTTTTAAACAGAGGCCATTGTGACCTTGAGAATTTGAAAAAACAAAAAAGAAGTAAAAGGTTATGCTTGTATTGAGTCTACTACTGAATTATATATTAGAGGGTGTATACTCCACCAGTTTCCAATGTTGTCCGGTGTATTCAAGACAAAGTTTTAAGTCTTCAATGACCCACCCAAAGATTTTAATCAAGCAGAGACGCGTGACGAGTGCAAAATAAAGGTGAAAGAAAAAATTGCAAGAGACTGAGGAAAACTGGAAGATCCAGATTTTGAATTTCATAAACATGCTCACCTTTAGTAGTAAAAATATATCAGAAGTATACGCATCTTCAGCCATTGAAGCAAATCCAAGACTGAGATCAAGAACAACTTTTCCAATGTTCTTCACCAGTTTACTGTTTTCTGAGAATCGACGGTCGCTATAGCACTCATCAACATCCATCTCACCATCCTTGCATATTTTTCCTTTTTCATCTAAATCCATGTCATCCCTGTTTAGAGATACATCATCAGTGAACTCCCCATCCATGACTGTACTTAATTCCTCCAGCCTTCTTTTAAGATACCAATGCAATATAGCCAAACTGTGATTTCATTTTATAAAATAAGGGTTAATTGAGTATGGAAGTGTATAACAGGTATAAGGTAAAGAACAATAGAAATGGCTGCATTTTGTCGAGTTCAAAGAATGGCTAATAGCCTAAGAAGTACTGTCAGTAGTCTTACTTGGTAATAGTTCCATCCACATCTGAAATTACAGTTCTTGTGTTCCACTTCCATAAGTATATATGAGCATTAACCTGTTATGAAATTAAAAGTTCAAACTGAAATAAGCAAAATGCCCAAATAAAGTATATATAGTGATATGGGAACTTGGATTCTTAAAGAATGCCAAACCTGTTGTGTTCCTAGAACCATTTACAACCAGATGTTTATGCATGTCCAAACCACAAAGACCAAACCTTCCCGTGGATGCATCCAGCATCTATAAAAGTCCTTGGAATCGGATGATATGTTTCCCGTAGATGTCGTAGCATCAGTATGAACAGAAAAAATTGCTTCAACATCTTGAAGAACTCCTTCTTTTATCATTTGTGAGGCACCTCTACTCCTCTTCAGCAGGTTGGAAAAGAAGTCTCATAGATCCCTTTAATGCAAGGGTCAGAATCAGAACATCAAACACACTTAACAGAATAACACATCTACTTACATCTTTCTGAACCTGTGCTTCTACACTAGGCTGAAAATATAATATTTTATTGATTTATTTCATCATAAAGGAACAAGGAGCTGAACATTTAGTAAGTTGGATCTAGTTGGGACACTATTGGTTAATAAATTTTGGGTTTTTATGAAATTCTACTTTGTATAAACTTTTAATTATGGATATAGTTCAAGTATTACTAACTTTAGATGAAGCTATGATCCGTTAATTAGCATGTCATGGAAGCCCAAAGTTGTGAAGTGGAGAGTTCAAAAATGAGTAGATTAAGTAGTTATCTAACAGGGCTGAGATACAGATACCTACATTTAAGGCTTTCTGGCCATGGTTAACCCCAAACCCGAAATTTAGTTTGGAACACATGAAAGAATTATAAAACAAAAGATGGGTATCTTGTCAAACATATAACATGAATACTAAGGTGGTGCCATATTGAGTTAGTTTGGTAACCAAACAAATAGTGACGAAAATAATCTAAGAATCGAAAACGAAAATATAAAAAAAAGCAGAAACCGAGACTTTGAAAAAGAACCTTAAGCGTATCTTTGCCCTGATTGAGCAACTTTCCAGCCCGAAGTAGCATAGTAGCATGAACATCAAGTTCAGAAGCATGCATTTTGCAATCAATTTTGCTCAAGCTCCTAAACAAACATCACCAATATCAGATCAAATCCATTTAAGCCTCAAATTTTCCCCTAGAATTAATTATAAGGAAGCTAGAATTTGATGTTTTATCCTCTGCAATTTATTTTAAGCCTCAAATATATCATTGAACTCACTTTTACACGAAAATATTCAAACATATATATCTTTTCATTAAACTCATTTTTAGCCGAAATCAATTTTACATAATCAATCATGGTAGAACCAAAGATAACTTCTGAAAATCACTTATAGCATATACAAAAAACAATTGAACTTTATTTTGTCATTTGCTATAAAACTAACTTATGTAACCTTATACAAAAGCGCGTATCATGAGAAGTGTTTGTGCTATAAGCTCCAAATAAGCTACTTATCCATGACAACAATTCACACACGCTCCAAAGGGAATTTCAGAATTGAATAACACAAGACAAGTTTCTAGGTTCCATAGGAATAAATTGAAATAGAACCAAAACTGATTATTCATGGATTTCAGTGAATATTTCATTTACACAATCACACTTTCAATCAAAGAAATTTATCCTAATTCAAATCAATTTAACTACAAGCTAAGTTACAGGTAAAGGATTCGAAGAAAGTAACCTAGAAAATAAAATTGAGGTGAAAATTTAGGGTTCTTACCAGAGAAACACAAATCCGAAAATTGCTTGTATTGGAGAGAGAGAGAGAAAATTGCATGAATTAAAACGCAAGGTTACGATAAACTCGCCAGATTGAGATCAACAACAATTTTGAGGTTCTCCCCGTGGTGATGTAGATCGATCAAGGTTCTTCGCCGACAGATGGAGCGTGGTAGATCGGAGAGGCGGTGGAGATCGGTGTGTTCGACAGCGGCAACGGTGGTGATGCAGATATCAAGAACCAGAATCGATGGAAAAGACGATCAGACGAAGATCGAATGTGGAAGATGATAAAGATTGCAAGAAATCTAAATCCCTAATTTCTCATGCTACTAATACCATATTGAAGTTGAGAGATTGGGAATTGGAAACTATTGAATCTCATTCATAATGAATTGAATTGGAATTCCAAAATGGAAAAAGCTTGTATATTGCTATAATTCTAACAACTAACTGATAATAACATAAAAGTAAAAGGTTTTATTAATGGCAAATGTTAGTATATCTTAGTTGTCATGCTAATATTTTTTTTCTTCTTTTAAGAACTTAAACCCTAAACTTTTAACTCATTGACTTTAATCCCTTCGCTCAAACCATAGTTGAACACTTCAGCTACCCAACATTCCAACAGAAAAGTAAAGGTGGATGTACCTACCTAACTAACTCAAGTTAAGTCTATATTTAAATTTGAGTGATGTTTACATGATAACATGCAAAGCAGAACTTGAAAAAATAGATGGAAAACGACATTGAATTATGGATATCTGGAAAACACCTAATGCGTGCAAAATGATACCTGGAAGCTGCAGTGAAGGAAGATCCAATCCACTTAGTTTCCTGCAACTTTATAGAACGAAGTATTAAGGAAGTCACATGAATGATATTGAATCTCAATACGGAAAGTTAATAATAAATCTAGAGTGAAAGACAATGAAAATGAATTCTCAAAATCCATGATGCCACATACTTTAGAATTTTACCCGACGCTTCTTATGTCAAAAATTAACTTATGATGCGAGTTTAAACTGTGAGCAATTTGTTGTAACTTGTATGTTCAGCATATGCATATGCGAGTTTTATAATAATATTTCGCTGCTAGAGTTTCAACACATAGCGGATGAGGCAACACTGCTGCAAGAGTGTCAGTCAAAAAGAAAATGACAAGGAATTGACTCGTCGGTCATGAACCCTATGATTAAATATAAGAAGAAGAAAATATGTAGCGACTTAAAATATAAGTATAGTAGGAGATATATTGACTATTGTATGTGGCGGAGCCATGAAAAAATGTTCGGGTGAGCTGTCAAAATAAGCATTAAACATAAAGTTGACCAACAAAAACTGAAGTTTGATATCTTAAAAATTCAAAATAATTATCTATACTTTCGAATGACTTGAAAGTGTAATAGTAAAGCGTTTTGAAATAGAGAAGAGGGTAAATCACAAGATAATTTTTTTTCAAGTAATGTAGTTTGCTAATATAAAAATATTAAAGTAGGTTATGTGAAGGAAAGAAAAAACAAACATTTATACCAAGGTGACTTTAGGGTAGAATAGATCGGACGATCAATAGAGACTCTTAGAAATCGTGGTTGTTAGGCCCAACTTCGATTTCTATAATGGCATCAGAGCCTCCTCCAAGATCCGTTTGACCACCTGCTATTAGTCAATGAGGAAGGAGGGAATGGTATAAAGTATGTAATCAGTACACCTGATATAAGTGAGATTCAGCAAAATGTGGGTAAAAAGAGAAAGGCTTGTAGTAATTTGAAATTCAAACCACCAAAACAGTGTATAAATATCACAAGTTCACAACAAACCAGTGGCTTATGAGTTATCCTCTCCATTTATTTTCCTTTCAATTTCCTCCATTTAGAGTGTCATACCCCAATTTTTGACCTAAGGTCTTACATTCATACACTGTTTGATCCTGAATAGTCTCTGACTTCTCAATGAAAAAATTCGGCAGAGAGGTATTTTAAAACACCTCATTTTTGTTCCAATTCGGACCCTCTTCTCTCTTTATCTTTATTTTTTTTATTTACTTTTATCTTTTAAAATTTCATGTTTTATTAATTCTCTTTTATTTTTAATTTTAATTTTAGTTTTAATTTTTATGTTCAATTAGTCATTTTTCTTCTTTTACTTTAATCACTTTTATTTTAGTTTTTACTAATTGTCCAAAATGTCCAAAAAATAATAGTGTCAATGTCTAATAGGTCAAAAAAAAATATGTCCAAGGTCCAAAAAAAATTCAAGTCAAGTGTCAACTTTAACATTCCTTTTTCAAAATTCATCATAATTGTCCATCAAAAACTATTAAACCATTTTTCCATTTTCATCAACCTCCTCACCTATAAATAGAGCCATCATTGCACACTTCAAGACACACTAAAAGTTCTCTTGAGTTGTCAAAGAACTTTTCTCTCTTCTCCCTCATTTAGCTTGTGTTGACGAGCTATTCTTTTCTTCTCCTTCTTTTTTCTGTCCCTTCGAAAAAGTCCCTTCGAAATTTTGCCCCTTCAGTAATTTGGTCCCTTCGGTAATTTTTTTTCCCTACGGTTGTCCCTTTCTTTTATTTTATTTTATTTATTCCTCTTTTATATATTAAAAAAAATGCAAAAAAATATTAGGTTAGAAAAGGGCTTTTGTGGTGATCCAACGTCACTACGGAAATTCCTCGTGCTTTTATTTTCTTGTTACGTTAGGGAAAAAGAAAGCTCCGTTCGAGGAATTTCACTACGGAAAAACCAGCAATACGAAGGGAAAAAGGCGAAGCTAGAATTACTGCACTGTGCTACAAAGCTCCGTGCTTCTGGGGTAATAATTCAAGCTAAATTAACTAGCACAAATCAAAATCAGCATGACTTGGTGGATATGTTTGATTTTGATATAAGTTTTAGTGATTCTGGTGAGTTATATATTCCGCCACTATGTATTAAGGAAACAACTGAAGTGAAGTGGAGGAATTTGATTGCTTGGGAGCAAAGCAAAGTTTGGATTAGATGCAAATACACTTCCTATGCACTTTTCTTCAATGGTTTGATATGTTGTGAGCATGGCATTGAGTTGCTTCAAGAAAAAGGTGTTATTGTGAATGAGTTGAACAAGAGTAATGAAGATTTGTTGGCACTATTTCGCACGATTTCCAATGGAACTGAACATATGGATTTGAGTTTTAGTGAAATTTGTACAAGCTTGAATGTGCATGACTACACAGGAATGCAAGTCGCTAAGGTGATGCAAAAATTACCTATCAGAGCATGGCATCAATGTAGGCGTGTTTTTGAGATCATTATGTACTACGTTCGAAACTGGTACAATATTTTGATTCGTGACCATATACCTAATGTTTGGAAATTCATAGGAATTGTGGCAGCTGCTATGCTCCTGGTTCTCACCATCATGCAGACATATTACTCATCCCGCAATGGCTAGTTGCTTCAAGTAACTCTGATTCAAAAATCAAGATTCAGTTCCAAAAATAATGTTTTCAAAGGAGGAACAAATGAATCATATTGTGGACGTAAGAGCACTTTTGTATTGATTTTTATTTTATTTTCTATTGTACGCAACCGAAGTTAAGAAATTCCAACCTAGGAGCTATTTTATTTTTTGATACTAAAACACTTATGTTTTTATAATTTTAATGCTAAAACATTATTACGACAGTTTTTCTCACACTGTGTTTGTTTCAAGTTTATCAAATTTATTTCTAGGAATAACATTCTTTGGAATATAAAGATGGGAATTTTATTCCAAGGTATTTAGGAAAAATATGTTTGGTTAACTTTATAATATTCCTAGAAACCATAAAAATAGGGATTATAATAGGTAACTATTTATGAATTTATTCTCATCTCCATGGGAACTTTATTCTCATCCTTTTCCTTGGGAAATTTTTTCTATTCTCAGGAACATTTTATACCCGGGAATAAAATTTAGTAAACTTGTAACAAACATAGGCATATATATTCCTATCATTTTATTCCCAGGAATCAACAAATATAACTTAAAACAAACACACTTTAATTAAAATTTAAATGGTATTATATAAAATATAAGTTTGTAATTAAAAAGGTGTAATTGGAAGATATCTTCATTATATACAGTATAATTAGATATAAATAATATATCTCTTCAAACTTAAGAAGGTAAGACTCTATTTTCGAAAACTCAGAGATTCAAGGACAAAATCACAAAACTTATATGCAATGTTTCAAGTGTTGTTTTTGTTGTTCACTAGTATATGTATTTGCTACGGAAAACGCTCCAGATTTAAATGTTCCGACGCCGACAAGATCTTAGAGGACTTACATAAGTTCATTCAACATCAAATTAAGGCGATCAAGTAACACGATAAATGATTAGCTAGAGTGGAGACCCAATGAGTGTAGCCTTTCGTCGTAGTTACTTCTCGCACTGAATGTTGGTTCGTTGATCAGGAGTTGGTCACGATCGAGAAGACCCTTAAATTTGTCTACAGTAATATAGTCTCAAAGAATCTCAAAAGGCACAATCATTCTCAACACAACGACCATCGTAGGAACAACAAAATGAAGGAAAAAGGACTCCAAAACACAAGACACCTAGTTCTCCCCCAAAATAAGGTAACTCTCTCTGGCACCACAAAGGACGCAAAAACATGGATAGACATGGAAATTCACCTCTTTGTCGTAGCAGGGGAGGAAGAGGAATTTTTCCTCCGCTAGAAGCTAACAAGGAGGATCGCTTCAATTCCATAAGTTACTACAGTTTGAGGAAAATTTGTTTCAAAATGGATCATTCTTAAGGATGTTCGTGAGGGTATTGTTACCATGGAACTTTTGAAAGCCACCTTTGATGGAATCATACGAATACCTAATAGATCCTGATGACCACTAGGAAAATGTTAAGATAATGTTGAGCTATCGAAGGGCCTCCAGACCAATGAAATTACAACTATTTGTGATCTTCTAAAGAAAGGAGTCATGTCTTTGTTTAAGAGTCTACCCCGTTAATCCATCAACTATTGTTTGTAACTCGTGAAGCAAATCACAACCCATTTCATTGCCTCCCACAAATATTCAAAGAGGATTGCGTCCCCAACAACTCTCGTCGAGGCGAGGGGAAAGTCACTGAGTGATTACGTCAATATGTTCACCAAATAATTTGTTCAGCCTAAGGTGAAAACGATAGGATGAAGGCATTCTTGCTCGAACAGAGACTTCGGGAGGGATCCAAATTCCATCAAAAGGTCACACTAAAAGGTAATATTTCATATATTTTTTTTCAGTACTTACCCAAAAAGGTACAGACCAATTTTCAAATTTATTCTCTCTTTACCTTCTCTCTAACCCTAAACTCTCTCGACCAAAAAACATATCAAAACCTCCATTCCTTATTGAGACGGAGCGTCCCATTATGACTCTATCTCTCTTTACAGATGAATTCAACCTAAACGGGGAGAAAAAATTTCTTTGCCATCCTTTGTTTAAGAAGCAGCCATTCGCAAGCCACTGATATCTCTTTCAGCCTATATCAACATGGAAATAACCACTAAGGTAACGAATCTTATAAATCAATTTATTAGGGTTTTGGGAAATTTTGATTTCAAAATTTTTTGCAAATGCAATTTTAAATTCCTTTCTTAACTTGATTGATTCATCTATCATGCAATTTTGCTTATCAATTACAACTTACATCAGTTACTGTTGTCAAAGACCACCTTAAAGTTTTCATTCTCTTTAGCCGAATATCCATTTTAATAAAAGTTGTTTGGAGATATTGCAAACAAAATCCCATGCTTCATGAAATACAAAGAATCTAGGTCAGTGATGCATTGTAAAATGGATAATTGTTAGTGGAAAATGTTTGAACCGGGAAACTAGTTGCAAGCGACTCGCTGATTCTTGTTGGAATTTGCACTTTGCAACTTTGGTTAATTTGATATGGGTCTTGTTAACAAGTGCTCTAAGGGCATTGTTTAAAGAACCCATGAAAAGAAATTATGTCTTGAAAATATAAGTCAAGCACTTGTTGAAGTCATAACCGTACAATTTCCAATGCAAAAAAGTTGCTACTTTTAGATGCTTAAACAATGCCCTTAAGGCACTTGTTAACATTTTCCATTTGATATTGATGTTAAATTCTGTAACTTTCTTGAAATGTTAAAAGAAGAAGTATCAGTTAAAGACGCAAGAGGCAAAGCAGATGGTCTTGTATTTCTAATGGACGGTTTTAGTTTTGCACTCACATTACATTTGATGAAAAATGTCTTGAATATTTGAAATGAATTGTTAGAAGCATTGCACAAGAAAGATCAATACATCATCAATGGTAGTAACTTGGTTAACATCACAAAAGAGTGATTACAAACTTTAAGAGATGATGATCGAGAACCTTTTATTGAAGGAGGTAGATTTATTTTGCAATGAGGAGGGCATGGACATTCCAAACATGGACGATATGTACTTTTGTGGAAAACCAAAACTCGGAGGTAATGTTGAATCTATCACAATAGAAAACCATTATCGCATTGAATTATTCTACTGTGTCATGGACATGCATTGTTAAGAATTTAATATTCATTTTAATTAGACAAATACAATGATACTCATTAATATGACTTGTTTGTGTCGAATCAACTTGTTCTCTATTTTTGACAACACAAAGTTAATTGAATTTATAAAAATTTTATCCAAATGAATTTTGCCTAACTAAATTGATGATGCTTGATAATCAACTTAAAACTTACATAATTTATATGCGTAGGAGTGTTGCATTTGCATCTTTAAAAGAAATAAGCGATTTTTTGAAAAATATGTTAGTTGAAATCAAAAACATATCATACATATGTCAGTCTACCAGCTTTTAAACTCAACAATATTTTGCTTGTTGCGCAACAGTCGAACAATCATTTTCCCTTACAGAGATCATCAGATGAATCGATGAATGATTGATTGTCTGATGATTTATATCACAAGAGATATCTTCGAAAACATTGATAATTAATAATGAATTAATTAATTACTTAAAAACACTATTCCACTGCCCCTAGTAGCCTAACCCTTGCCTTACAACTAGGATTAGTTACAAGTCACACTTTGAGCAGCCCTTGACAACTACCGTGGCCATCTCCGCCACATCATTAACCAAATCCAAACCGGTCCTTCTAGAAGATTCAAACTTCAATTTTTAACTTATTCAAAATCAAAATTGAAAACCCTAGAAAATCCAATTACCCCAAATCTGATTGAAATTTTGTGCCCTAATCCACACCACTGAAAGCAGTTTCACCAATCTTGCGCCGTTCATCGTTTTCCTTCACCGGCGGCGGTTGCGCCACCGTATCAATTCATCAAACTGGGTAAGCGAAAGAAAGTTAAGCGGAGGGGAGGGGAGGAGATGGATGGGGAGGGTTTAGGTGCAGAGGATTGTGCCGTTGGATCCCTTGTTTGGGTCCGAAGAAGAAACGGGTCGTGGTGGCCGGGTCAAATACTCGATCCTGATGACCTTGCCGCTTCTCATCTGACCTCACCTCGATCTGGAACTCCGGTTAAGCTTCTGGGAAGAGAAGATGCTAGCGTGTAAATGCCCTTTTCTTCAAATTCAGTTTTTTTTGTTGTTTTGGGTTTTCAGTTTTTAGTTCAATTTACATTTTTTTAGATTGTTATTGTGCTTAAGCTTTTCTGCAGAGTAGATGTTTGTGAAAAAGAAGTTATTTTTGTGTTATAAAATTATGAACCAATGTTAATTTTTGGTTAATTTCTCAATCCGCCACACCAAAATTCGGCTTTATATTGGAATTGTGCTTCTCGTAGTGTATTTTGATAGATTTGAGCATATTAGGGGCGGATTGAGAAACTTTCTACATATCCAATGAAATGATTGTTGACTTTTATCAGTGGTGTTTATATTGATTTGCCCTTGTTTGTATTGTTTATGCTGAGTTACCCTTGTTTATGTATATTTTATTGATTTGCCCTTGTTTATGTTGATTGGCCCTTGTTTGTGTTGTCTATTATGTTGATTTGCCCTTGTTTGTGTCTGTATATTTTGTTGATTTGCCCTTGTTTGTGTTTGTTGAATTGCCCTTAGTTGTGTTGTTTATATGTTGATTTTCCCTTGTTTGTGTTGGTTCATTTTGTTGATTTTCACTTGTCTGTGTTGTTTATGTTGGTTTCCCCTTGTTTGTGTCGGTCTATTTTGTTAATTTTCCCTTGTTTGTGTTGGTATATTTTTTAACAGAGATTGGTATAATTTGGAGAAATCCAAGCGAGTGAAGCCGTTCAGATGCGGCGAATTTGATGCATCCATTGAAAGGGCAGAGACAGCTCTGGGTATGCCGTTGAAGAAAAGAGAGAAATATGCACGAAGAGAAGATGCTATTCTCCATGCCCTGGAGCTTGAAAGGCAGATGTTAAGGAAACAAGATAAATTAGGTATTGCTTCTGATTAAACCAATTTTGGATTGTATAATACTATTGAGAAGGGTTTAGTCACACATTCAGAAATTTTAAGAAAAAAATTAGGGAAAAAACGAAATCACACGCAACATGGCAATATATTGGAAAAGAGACTTGTAGGAATGTGGGCTCTAGGCTCTGTTTGGTAAGACACATATTTGAGCTTATAAGCTTGTATGACTAAAAAAAACTTGTTTGGTAACCGTCATTTCCTCAAGAGCTGATAGCTTATTTTTATGTGCTTATAGCGTTTTTTGATAAGCTAATTCAGTAGCTTATAGCTTATCACTTTTTATCTCAATTTTACCCTTGCAATCTTAATTGAAAAAAATAAATATTAATTATGTATACATTTTTTTATGTCATTTCATATTTATAAGCTACTTCAACCACTAATTTTACTGGATATTATAAGTTCAATCAGCTAGCTTGTATGCTATCAGCTATAATCTTGCTTATAAGTCATCCGCTATCTGCTATTTTTTTACCAGACTCCTAATTTTCCTTTTGACTTATGAGCTTATCCGTTATTAGCTATAAGCTAGCTTATAAGCCATCCGCTATTTTTTACCAAACAAAGCCCTAATCTGTCTTTGGACTTTTGAGAGGGAAGCTTTCGCCTTATGATTCAAAGCCCTAATATACCAAGTTATGTTCTTCACTTAGGAAGTACAGTCGAAGTTATCTTTGGCTAAAGAAATTGTAAACGTGGAATTGAGTGACTAATATTAAATAAAGAGGTGTGTGTGTGTGTATTAAATTGTAAATTAGTGCAGATTAAGTATGTCTTATAACCTGCTGTGTTTTGTTTTCAGGATCTGGGCAAATAGGTGCAGCATTCCGAGCAAAGAGGAGCAAATGTGTGTACTTGCCGCCTGAGTCTAGTGATTCTCTGGATTACAATGAAACTCTAGCCCACGTTCCAATATCATCTTCCCAACTTGGGGAGTATGCTTATGGAAGTTCATTTGCTGAGGAGAGTGAATCTGCTTTTCTGAATGATGTTGAATCTGATTCTTCTGAAACTGCTTCTATTAAATCAGAATCAGATTCTTCTGAAACAGAACTAGACAATGACGAAGACATGACTATATTTTCAGGTTTAGCTTCTACTATACTTCTATATTTGTCATTCATCCTTCAACGTTCTCGCACTATTCCTCACTTCTTTTGCTTATAAAGATTGTAAATTGGAATGGTGACTGTATCATTGCAAATTGCTTACAATTGACTGCGCATAATATGAAGATTCCTGCTAGTTCCCATCATACCTTCCTATTTACTCTCTTCTGATGAAATTAACAAATGATTTTGCAATATTTATTGATAAGGTTTTAAAATTAAAATCAGAAATATTACCTAGATTGGCCAATGTACACTAAAAATAGAGTTTATAGATTTTTTTCTTCCTTTGTAAAATCTTGTTTACGTAATGTATGTATAAGTTCTCAACTTTTGAAGAAAAAAGATCTTGGTATATGAAACGTGCTGTATCAGATGTGATTTGCTACGGCCTAAGACATTAGACTGAGAGCAAAGGAAACAGAGAGACAGAGAAGGAATTGTGTGTCAATCCGTTTATGAATATTTCTAGTCTCTATTGCGTGTTGTCAACTATTAGATTTTAAAGAAATTGTTGACTAATGCTTTTTTTTTGAACTGCAAATATTATTAAGCAACACCGTTACACAAGTTGTGAAGGGTGAGCAAGAAAACCAACAGAGATGGTTCCATGACGAGCCAGAAGCGCTCAAACAAAGCAAACCCATAAATACTCCTTTTAGGCTAAACCTACAAACCACCAGTAATAAAAACCAAAACCAATCTAAAAGTACCCTACTAAAAACTCCTTTCAAGTTCACAAGGTATTACAGGCTGCAACAGGCTAATGTATTAGAGGTTGTTTACCAAACAAAATGTATTACAAGTTAAAATAAGGACAGTTGTCTGCAATTAAAGTTTTAGGTAACAAAGTTGCGAAGTGGTCTGTTTTTCTTCAGATTTCTTTACTTTTTGAGAGAAAATAAGTACATAGCTAGAGGTCATTAGTACCCTTAGAAAACATAGTATAGTATATATAACACAAACTCACCTAATATTCTAGACAATTTGAATGCTAGAAATATTCTAGACAATTTGAATACTAGAGAAAGTCACTGCCTTGAAAAGCTTGACATTATTTACAATGGAGTATGCTTTAAAGTTACCCAACTCTACAATCTATATGTGGGTTTGAATTCATATGGTTTCCTAACTTGTAATGTGAATTTATTTGACCATAAATTTATTGTTAGGAATTTGTATTTGTGAGTCTATTTTAAATCCACATGTCAATAATCTATTCCTCCTCCCTCATTTTAGCCATCATTTAGATCTTAGAATGTCTTACATTTTGGGTTCTCTTTATTCTTTTGCTGTGCTGAATATGTGTTTTGAACTTGTTCTTTGAGTTCTGTGTTAGACTGCTTAGATTGACTTGTTTGGGAGTACTTACATTAACAGCTTATGCCATCCATGTACGTAAACTGTTTTCAGCTGATTTTCATATGCTCTCCAAATGGCTTATGAAAACAGCTTATAGCTTATACGAAAACAATTTAACTTTATTATTTTTTGTTTTAGAAATAGCTTATACAAAAGTGCTTATCATCAAAAGCGCTTATGCTATAAGCTGCAAACAGGACCTTAGTTCTGTATCACATCATTATCTTTCTCTCTATTGATGTAACTTTTTAACTGCAGAAACTGGTGATGAGGACGAGGAACAAGAAAGCACTAGCAGTGAGGAGCATGATGAGTTAGCTGAGTTAGCAACTTCCAGCGACATGCCTCACCTTTATCCGCGGGAACCTCGAACATGCAATGAAGCTGTATCCAAATGGCAATTAAAAGGAAAGAGGAATAACCGTAACCTTGTAAAAAGGTCTGTTGCTGCTTCTGATAGGAAAGATGTTGTTTTATATGGAGCAGATATTGAAGGACAGAGAGGCCATTTAAACCACAAGAGAATGGGGCCTGGTTATCCTTACTACAGAAATGACTATAGCGATGCTCCTGATGATAGCGATCAAATGTTTGGATCAGAAGATGAATACACCCTAACTCCTAGAGAGGTTGCAAAAAGTCAAGGTCTTGATTGGGATGAATGGCCGTGGGAGGATCAGCCTGCTTTGAAAGAATATTCGGATTTTAAAGGGTTTGCTTCGTCATATAGTGATCCTTATCATTATGATGAGGGGAAGGGATCAATGCTGGTAGATGTAGACTTAAAGGTTCAAGCAAGTTACCCGAAAGAGTCAGTCCCTATTGTATCTATTACGAGCAAGTTAGATGGGAGTTCTATAATTGGACGGCCAATCCAAATTGAAGTCCTTAAGGAAGGCTCAACTGACAATCTATTTTCTGCAATTGATGACTTCAGTAATGATATGATTGGCTATGAGGGAAGTAGTGTACTTCCACCAGCTTGGAGGACTGCGAGGAGAACAGCTAACTTTCGTGTCCCTCGTCCCCACATATCGTCATCAAATGTTGATGAAGACTTCTCCTTAGATCAGGAAAGAAATAATGGATATAAGAGATTAAATGGTGGAAATTCCAGTCATAATGCAAGCCATTGGAAGAAGAACGGCCTTAACAATGCCGGGCCGTCAATTGACAAGAAGCCCTTTAAAAAGAGTGCAAAAAAAGTGAGCTTGTCATCTAGTCAGAAAACTAGAACCCTTTCCTCTTTATCTATTGAAGATAATCTTGGTAGAAAACCATCACTTACTAGAAGCTTTTATCGAACAGACAAGATGACTAAACCAGAGGTCTCTGGGCTCACTACTGTAGCTTGCATACCAGTTAAACTGGTATTTAGTAGATTACTTGAGAAGATTAATAGGCCACCTTTAAAAGCATCTACTAATGCGGATGTGTTGAATCCCGGCGTGGAGAGAAGATTGTAGGTTACATGTACATTGTTATATATTAGAAATAATTATCTTGCAGTGATGGAACAACAAATTGCTGGTTTTCTTGTTTCCAACAAAATAGAAATCTTATTTAATTGATTGTTGGTATTTTGAGGATGAATTTGATGTATAGTCCCCAGTTCATCCCGAAGACTGATAAACAGAAGATACATGAAGTCGTTTTGCTTCCTTGTAGTGCAGAATTCTCACATGTTGATTTTCTGAGGCAATATCTATATGCAAAAGCATTATTATTGGACACAAAATGCAGCTTCTATTTGATGATTGATAGATATTGCAGTATTGTCTCTTGCTTTCTGCTGATCATTTTTTTTACTGAAAATCTGAGCAATTTAAATTAAGGTTTTTCCTCTTCAAACCTTCACTCCATCCCCTACTTCTATACTCTACACCGAAACTGAGAATGAATTTGTTTGACAGAAGTTGTATTGCAAAAACTCAATTTTCTGGGATTAGTAACACTGTATTAGATTTGAAGGATTAATTAATATCATAATTGATATCATCTACAACCAAAATGTTGCAGAAAACATTTTATCAGTTAAATGTATCATAAGTGCAGAACAAATGGTTAAAAGCTGTGAGGACTTTTGATATCTTTGTGTGCAGAATTGAACCTGCAAGCCCTGCATCTCAGCCTTTAGTGTATGCGAGTATACGGCTCTGACGTCCAAAAAGTGCATCATTAGTTGAAATTATATATATTTTTTATTTTTTATTGAAAGTTTTTATAACAGTTCAATCACATTAGTTGACTACAAAAAAGCTTTATAGTGTAAGTAATTTAAAAAAGAGAATTAAACCTCACTCTCCTCATAAACCTTTCGTCTAAACACATTCATTTTCTTTCATAGAGCCTTGTTTTTTGTATGGAGGAGACAACATAGAGGAAATATTCTTTTTCATTGTTGCAATAAAAAGAGTCATTAGCATGAATTGACTCTATTATAAGGAGAGCAAACATGATTGGGATCTCTTATATTGAGATTTATCGTGAGAGTTACATTTGTCAAAAAAAATCGTGAGAGTTACATTGATGAGCTCTCGGTTAAAACTTTCATAATTTATATAGGATATACTATTTTTGTATAGTATTTTTTCTTTCAATTATATCTTTAATTTAAATTATTGTAATTATTATTTTTACTTTTGTTTAGAAAATTTAAATATTTAATAAAAAAATCAGTTAAATCTCATTATAACACTACCATGCATCATCTCTTGTGATCAATGAGATTGTGTTTTGAATATCCTTATATTCTGCTATGTACAAATAAGAAAACATTGCACCCAATATCATTGCTTCAGTGCATTCTTCACAAAAATCTCTTAAAGATATTGCACTTGCTTTACCATTTTAAAAATAAATTTCTCAATTATGGAGTGATTAGTATTGCTGTACGTATACAGGACTTCACATTTTTTGAGGTTGGATTCTATGTAAGAGCAAATGATGCTTTGAGTTCATTCAATGAATGATCTTTGAGAAATTTTAAAGGAGACCTTCTCAATGAGTTGTAGTAATTACTGATAAGTTGTAAATTGGTTAGAGGTGAACTCTATTGGTTTCCAACATTATACCTAATGTTATTGTTGAGTTGTAGTAATTAATGGTGAGTTGTAAAGCGGTTAAATGAAATGGTTATCTGATTTTTTTTTTTTTTTTATTACAAAGAGGGCCGAAGCCCGGAAGGAAAAGAGAACTAAATAGGAATCAAACAGGGGATAGAAATCCCTATTACATCAGCTGCGAGCAAGTGACTAAATTGAGCCGGACAAGACTCAAAAAAGGTAATTTCACCCGTTAGAGAGCATCTAAAATTTGCTAGAGCATCTGCACATTGGTTACCTTCCCTATAAGAATGCTTCACCACAATCTTCCAATCTAGATTAATTAACCTCTGTATCTCGAAAACCAACGACCTCCCGCTCGGGCTACCATGCCCATTTCCATTAATACAATTCACAACTACTAAAGAATCCACATTCACTTCAACGGCCTGAAAACCCAAATTTCTAGCGTAAACTCCCCATAATTCTACTATATAAGCGCAACACATCCCAATACTTTTAGCGAATCCCCCAAGCCATTCATGGTTATATGAAATTTAGTTAAAGAACAATAAGTATAATTTTGTTATTTTATTTACGCCGGAGAAATAAGTAAAATATTATTGGTACATGAAATTATGTATACCTTACCTATATATAAAAAAATGAAAAAATGCTAGAAACTAATCTTAGGGCACTTGATAAGAAGTTTAAAATACACCATCCGGTCATTATTATAAATAAAAATTTATTTTTTAAGTTCATTTAATTAATGATGTATATGATCTTTATTATAGACCACATACATCATTTAACGGATGAATCTAAAATATTGATTTTTGATTATAATAGTAATCGAAGGATGTACACATTGAAATATGTGTATTTAACACATTGAACGATGAATTGAAAGAGGAAAAAACAACTTTTTCTACATCAAATTATGAATTGATTAAAAAAAAAATAGTTATAAGCAAATATTCAAAATAGGAAAAACCAAACACTAAGCAGTTTTTTTTGGTTACAAACACTAAAGCAGTTGTAACCTAGTACTCATAAACTGAAAAATCAAAAAACACTCTTGTCGTTCAATTGAATTACAGAGAAACAAAATCCTTATACAAACCATGGAATTTTCAGAACAACCCGAAAAACCCAGCAACATCATCACTGTTTCTGTCAAAGAAAAACCAAAACCAAAACGATTCATCAAAAACCAAATCCCAGATTCAATCCTCAACGACCCACTTCTCAACGCCGCAATCTCAATCCTTCCTTCAAACTACTCTTTCGAAGTTCACAAATGCGTTTGGCGCGTCCGTTCCACCGCCTCTAAACGCATCGCTCTTCAATTCCCTGAAGGTCTTCTCATGTACTCTCTTATCCTCTCTGATATCTTCACCACCTTCGCCGGTGTAACACACTGTTATGTTCTTGGTGATGTTACCTATGGTGCTTGTTGTATTGATGATTTCTCTGCTATTGCTCTTGGTGCTGAAATTCTTATTCATTATGGTCATAGTTGTTTAGTTCCTATTGATTCTACTAAGATTCCTTGTCTTTATGTTTTTGTTGATATTAAGATTGATGTTGATCATTTAGTTGATACTGTTAAGTTGAATTCTAAGGATTTAGGGTTTATGGATAAAAGGGTCATACTTGCTGGGACTATTCAGTTTGCTTCTGGGATTAGGGCTGTTAAGCCTGAATTGGAGAGATTAGGGTTTAGGGTTTTGGTTCCGCAGTCGAAGCCGTTGTCTGCTGGAGAGATTTTAGGGTGTACTGCGCCGAAGGTGGGGAAAGAGTTGGATGATAAGGAAGAGAGTGTTTTGGTGTTTGTGTCGGATGGAAGGTTTCATCTTGAAGCATTTATGATAGCGAATCCTGGGATTAAGGCTTTTAGGTATGACCCTTATGTGGGGAAGTTGTTTTTGGAGGAATATGATCACGTGGGTATGAAGGGGTCAAGGAAAAATGCGATCTTGAAAGCGAAGGAGGCGAGGAATTGGGGTGTTGTTTTAGGGACTTTGGGTAGACAAGGGAATCCTAAGATTTTGGAGAGATTGGAAAAGAAAATGGGGGATAAAGGTTTTGATTATACTGTGGTTTTGATGTCTGAGCTAAGCCCTTATAGAATCTCTTTGTTTGAAGATTCTGTGGATGCTTGGATTCAGATTGCTTGTCCTAGACTCTCTATTGATTGGGGAGATGCTTTTGTAAAACCAGTTCTGACTCCTTTTGAGGCTGAGATAGCACTGGGATTGATACCTGGTTGGTGGGAGAAAACTCAGGTGCAGAAACAGGGTTGTGAAGATGTTACATGTTGCAATAAGAGCGATTGTTGCTCTAACCGTAGCTGCAGAGATGCCAAGGCGACCGAAGATTTTGGTGGAGATTATCCGATGGACTATTATGCTCAAGATGGAGGGGAGTGGAATTCCTCTTATATGAAAAAGCCTAGTCGTCCTGCTAGGAAAATTTCAGTAACTTCTGTCGCTAATAGCGTCACTTCCCAATAGTCTTAAATTTGCTTAGCTGTTATTGTTATACAGTACTTATAATGCTATGCTCCAAACGGCAGAGTCAAATAGTTTATTTTTTTGTTATTAGCTTAGTCATTTTTGAGAAGTAGACAGTTTTGTTCATTATTTGTCGATAAGCTATTCTTCTAAAAAGGGCAAGGGAGCAATTTTTAGTTACATGACTCAAACGCTTGTTGCATTCGTGCAAACTATTCACATGAACTCGTTACTGCAGCCGTGCTTGTCTGCGGAGGAACTAAGGTAAACATTGATAAACTTGTTTCTTTGTTTCTGTATTTAACTAGTATTTTGTTTCTGCGTTTCTGGTACTTGTTCATGTGTTTCTGGCTTTGTGTTTGCCTATTTTCCCCTGTTCATGTGCTGCATTAGCTTCAAAAGGACCCCAGGAATTAGATTTTCCATATTTTGTACTCTTCAAATATTCAAATGTGATTTGAAGATAGAAAGAAAAACAAAATGTTTGATGGGACTACGCACATTGGCCAAATAGGCAAATACCTAATTTATGTGGGAAGCGTTGGCTTTTGATACAATTTCAAATACTATTTGTAAGGAATCAGAAAGTTTGCACTCTTTTATTGGGCTTTTTTTTAATCATTTTTACTCAAAATTTGTTGCTTCTGTTTGATGAAATTCTACTTCTCTGTATGTGTGGATTTTTACTCATGGCTTCATTGTTTAACCTGGCTATTTAGTTAGCTACGTAAACAACGTTACGGGTTGATTCTAATCATTCTACCATGGTTTTCATTTCCATTTTCCTTATTCTTTTTGTTTTCTCTGTATTGCTTTACTTTGACACTGCCTGTGCTTTAGCTTAGCATCTTTTATGGAGTAATCGAAAGATGACGGGCCATATTGTTTTTGCATACTGTTAATTATTCTCTATATCTTGTGTAAATTTATATCTTTTTATTTTTATGCAGAAATAACATTTCAAGAATGTGTAAACCTTGATGATGAAGACCTTGAAATAGTTTAGGATGATGGGCCATATGGAGATTTTATATTGGTCTTCAACTTGATTATGAACAACTTGATTATATTGGCACGTAGTTTTGAGTTGATTCTTCTAGTTTTAAGTTGCTGCATACAAAATGTTTTACAGTATGTTGTTTTTAACAATTTGACTATGATGATTTTGATGTGTAATTTTGGAGTAGAGAGCTTAATTTTATTAAAGCAAAGTTGCACTAGAGGATGTTTATCTTAAGTATGTGATAATTGTACTATTGTGTTCCTTTGTCAAGTTTGTCATTTGTATAATTTTTTCTTCTTTTTGAATGGCAATATATACAAGAAAAAGCAACAAATGTACAAAGAGAAATGGAAAACACAAGGTAACCAAAAACAAAGGATGCCACCTACAACAGCACCAAAGGATGCCACGAGACTAAAACCAACACAGAAACTGTCATTTATATGATTAAAAGTTAAGTTTACTCAAAAGAAAAATAAAAGTAATTATAAAAGTGTAGACCATTTGATTGACCTTCATTCTACATCTACTTGTGGTGCATATATTAATTAGTACACGACAGTTTAGATATAAACCCCTTCTACAAATATTTGAACAAGAGGGAGTGAAATATATTTCAATCATCATTCAAGGGAGGAAACTCTAATTTTCTATATGTAAACTAATCATCATTCAAGGCTCCCTCAGGTGTCTGAAGAGGATATGTGGTTCTGGCAATTCAATTTGGCCAAACGTTACATTGTGTGTAATGCATATGATTACCTGACTGTAATGGATTCTAATGTTGTTACTGATGACAACTACCATATTTGGTTCAAAGTTGTTCCTCTTAAAGTTTCTTTGTTTGTTTGGTGTTTGCTGTTTAATCATCTGTCTACAAAGGATAACCTTTTAAAAAAAGAAATTATTTCTTTTGGAAGATAGAGATCATTTATATAAGGGTGGATTCTAGGGTGAGGGTCCAACCAAGTCCCTCACGGTGAACCATGAAAAAAAGCCATTAGATCATGTTGTTCTACCGGATCTTACAATGCACCCCTCATACATAATTATTGTTTCATTCTGTATTCTCTCTTCACGCTATAGCAACCACCATCAAACTCCTAACCATGTCAACTTCCAAATCAATGGATCTAACAAAAGAGTTTTCAATCAAATCAAGTAATCACAAAAATTTACTCTTTTTTCAGTTTCTTTTGAAATTATTGTCTTGTGATTTTAGGACCAAGTTTTAGAAATCTTCAAAAATAATTATTGAAGATTTGGATTCATACTTTTCGATGGTGTTTTGTGAGTCATTGTGCACAAATGTATCAATCTTCTCTTCTATCATTGCCAATTTTGTAAGGGATGTTCTTTTCCGTTAAAGTTCTCAAATTCATAATGTGGGTACAAGTGCTATTCTCAAAACAAGGATATTATGCATACAATGAAGTTCTTTTCCGTAGATGATATTATGCATAAAATGAAGAGAGTGAAACCTGCCATGGGTGGTTGATGGTAGTTGTTGGAGCGTGAAAGGAACCGAGAAGAAAGAAGGAAATAATTATGTATAAGGGGTACATTGTAAGATCTGGTAGGACAACATGATCTAATGGCTTTTTTTCATGGTTCACGGTGAGGGACTTGGTTGGACCCTCACCCTAGAATCCACCTTATATAAGAGTGAATTCAAATACTAAAATAACACGGTCTATACTATATAACATAACATGTTTTGACCGACTTTTTCTCTTTTCAAGGTACTCTAAACTTTCAGTACAAATAACATATAACAAATAGATAAGAGTGAATTCAAATACTAAAATAAAAGTGTAACAAACACAATATGAGTATATATATGTCTAATTTTTTTCTTTATCCTTTAAAAAGTGTAACAAACTAGATGAATATATGTATACTTACCTTTTTATTATCTCAATTATACCCTTAAACAACTTTTACTATAATAAAGAATGTCGTTGGTGTCATTAAAATAAAAGAATTTAGATTATATATTTTTGTTATATTGTTGGTGTCATTGAAATAGATAAACATGATT
>Ga0315915_1002031_pt1 | contig 25171 bp, 20 predicted proteins | sample MpolbnodulesMG_FD_207738 | JGI IMG/M metagenome (GOLD analysis project Ga0315915, IMG submission 207738) | Medicago polymorpha root nodule microbial communities from Los Angeles, California, United States - branched nodules | ecosystem: Host-associated > Plants > Roots > Nodule | place: USA...
GTTTTGGCATTCCGGTACGGTGATGATGATGAACGACGGTGTTGATGATGAGATTGAAGATTCTGGAAACCATTTCCACAACAAAATGGTTTTGGCATTCCGGTACGATGATGATGATGAACGAGGGTGTTGATGATGAGATTGAAGATTCTGGAAACCATTTCCACAGCAAAATGGTTTTGCCATTCCGGTACGGTGATGATGACAGTGATGATGATGAACGACGGTGTTGATGATGAGATTGAAGATTCCGCGTTTGGTTCGTTTTGTTTTGTTTTGTTTGGTTTCATTTGGGGGTGTAGGAAACAATTATGTTGGGATTTATGCACGGTGCATAAGGATTTTCTTATGCACCATAACCGCTAGCTTAATGCACACATTGTACATGTCTCTAGCTAATCTATAACTAATATCGGTTGGATATCGAATAAACCATTAAATTGGTTCATATCTTTGTAATTCACTCTTAAATTATTCTTTGACTCTGTTAATATTTCAAATTAGTCTCTGTGTTTGTCAAAATTTTCTCAATTAGGTCCCTTATCGTGTAACAAAAACATGGAACTAATTGATTTTTTTTTTTTTTTTTTTACAAAAACAGATATTAGTCTGAAATATTAATGGAGTTATAGACTAATTTGAGAGTGACTTATAAAAACAAGGACAAATTTGATAGTTTACTCGTTAGATATCTATTATTCATGGCTCGCTAATGCTAATGACAGTTGGTTTTATATGCCACGACATATATTGTGACATAGGCATTATTTACTAAATAGTCCCACATTGGTGGAAAGATTGTATGAATAATGTTTAGGGTCAAGCTAACAACTGTCCTAAGAACATTTTGTTAAGAATTCAAAAATATTAGTAATTGATAAATTTTATATAGAAAAGTAATTTTTTGTTGTTTCAAATGCACGATTTTCAAGATTTATTTTTTACTTTAAACTTTTTAACAAATGCCTAAGGTGTGTTTGGATGAAAGGAATGTTTTGAGATAATGTAATGTTTTGACAACAAAAACATTTAGAAATGAAAGCAATTTAATTGAATTATTTGAATTGCTTATAATTCTAAATTCTTCAAAATTTCTGAATTACCTCATCCAAACACACTCTAAAAGCACTTGTTATAGGCACTTAAAGGTAATTTTCATCTCACAAACTGATATTATAAGGTTGTGTTAAACTCAACCACGATTTTTAAGATTAATGTGATGATTGTTCTTCACCCCGTGTTTCTCCGAGGCCCTTCAATCCCATGGTTGCCATGCACACACTATAAATACATGCAATCATCTTCTTTGTTCTTTTTTGTTTTTTTTTTTTGTTGTCAATACGGCATAGGGCTAGCTCTCAAAAGCTACATGACCCGTTACTCTTTATAAAGAAAAGTGAAAGTCCGATAATAATATATCTGCAAACAAATTTAGTGGACCTTCATCTTAAAGCAGGGCAAGTCTTTCCCATTGTTCGAAAGATCGGTCCCCCTACAACAATTTGAGCGGATTTTCAAACGCTTTTAAATGTCCGGATGAACATCCATACCATAGGTTGACCTAGAATTCATAGTTTAATGATTTTACGTGTTAATGCACAATTTTAATCATTAATACATTTAATTATCTATAATAAAAAAATACTAACCGGTACATCCTTGTTAAGATAACACTTTAATTTGAAGAAAAACTAAAATTATCAAAGTCACTACAACTTAAATTCACCTACAGTATTTTCCGGATTTTTATGTTGGTGTGCTAAATTCTTGATCGTTATGCCTTCAACAAGAATGACAGAATGAGCTGGTTCTACACGTACAATAATACGATATGGTTGGTTGACACAGACAACCATGGCGCGATACCCTGCTTAAAGTAGCACACTACAAAGAGTTGCCCTACCACTGATTGTGGGCCCCATCATACTCTGACAAAGTGAACCCATGGGCCCACCGTGTTTTTGAAGCTGACTGCCATGTGAAGGAGGAGTCCAACCCAGCTGGATGCTGCCTATCATTTCAGTTCACTCTCCACCCCTCGACTATTGCTTCCATTCATCTAACGTTTAAGTGTATATTTATTTGGTTAAGCTGCGATAAAAATTGGTTCTATGAAATTGATTTTAATTAAAATTGAATTAAACTGTACTTTGCTACGATATGCTAAATTGAGTATCTCTCTGCTTTATACTGAGATATCAAAACCTTTTTCCTTTTTTTCCTCTCCCCTTTACCTTTCGGTTCAATATTAGTACATCTTTAGTCTAACTTGTTTTCATTTTTCATAATAATAAATAATAATAACAAAAACTGAATTATGAGTTGCCTAAAGCTTAACACATTAATAGAGAAACAATAAAATGTGTTCATTGAGTGGTGAGTCACGGAACAAACTAGAAAGGAACAAGAATACTATGGCACCTGTGAAATGTGGACGTAAATGATTAGGACTTTGTACCGTCAAAGACACAAACCTTCCCCTTCCCCTTTTTTCCTCTAGTAATGGCGTGTTTCTGGTTCCGCGTCACGTGGCTTTGTGCGCCGTATTATTTCTTTTCTATTGTTATCAAATCACATCCCCACTAGATTACGTTAGGTTGGTACCATTTTCTGGAACTTACTCTTTTACCATTCTCATCTTATGTCCTGTCCTTCATATTCCTATCCTACCCTACCCCCTACCCTTCTTTATCAATTTTAATTTGCTTTGATTAACATTATTTTTTCGTCGCGGATTAAGCTTATTTAGCAAAAACAAATACTGCCCATGTTAAAAAAAAAAACAGACAAAATCGGGGAGTCATTCGAGTCATGGTTTAATCTTGTTCAACAATGATAAAATAAGATGATAAAAGATAAATAAGTACAAAAATGTACAAAAAGAAAACCAATAGTGTTCCAATTTTTTAAGTTTTGTTTGATTGAGGAGAGAGATGAGAAAGACTTTGAAGGTGGGAATTATAGTGAAAAATGAAGAAAAAAAAAATCATATTTTTTGAAAGTGTTTTTTTAAAGATGGCTAAATTAATACATATAATTAATATAGTATAACAATACAAATTGAATAAAAATAATTCATATAAACCCTCTAAAACTATCTGCAATATAATTTTTGAGTTTTTGCAAATTAAAAGAGTTTCACATTGAGAAGAAAAATGATCTCTCAAAATCCTTCCATTTCAAGTCTTCAATTTCTTCCTCTAACTCTTTTCCTTTTTTCAAAGTTCACCCCTACATTTCTCTTGTGAATAAAACCTTGGTACATCCATTTCTTTAGTCTCCCTTTCCTTGATTAGAGTAAGAGTGTAGTCTTATGTCAGAGTATTGTTTGTATTTATTTTAAGAATGATGCTAATAACATATTTTTTCTATTAATCAACATTAAATGTCTCTTTTAAGTTTATATGGAACCAAGATTCATTTGAATTTGTAAATTAAAGAGTTGTTGGGCTTTTCGAAGAGCATACAACTTTTGATTGAATCATTACATTACGCTAAACAATCATACAAGTGAATTTGAACACTATATCTTGACCAAAAACGTTAAAAAGTAGGTTAATAACACTCCTCGTCTTTTTTTTATAGGCTGCCTTCATTAGAGGAGTAGATGTAGTTATATTTGAATCATGCCATAATTATATATGAATATATTTTTCAACAGATTGGAATATTTGCTATGTTGGAGAAGTCCAACCTCTTTCGCTAAACTTTTCCATCATTGCTAACACTCCTCTTATTTTAATTTTGGAAAATGTTAACAATTGCTCTTAGAGCATTTGATAAAAAGTTGAAAGTGAAAATTTTATCTTTAAATTTGCGTATTCAACACATTAAAATATATATAAAAAAAACATATTTTTAACATGAAAGTTATCAATTACTTCCATTTTAAATCATCAACATATGTTATTTGTTAGCAAGACTCTTTAATTTGTAGGTTTGAAAAATTAAATTGAGTGTGAATTTTTTTTCCACTGGACTAAAATCAAACATCTTATCACATAAAAGAGGAATCAATGACTGCTATCATTGTTGCTTCTTTAACCTTTTTGGACCACAGAGATTTGAAAAAAACATTCCTCCTCCTCCTCCTTCAAAAAAACAAAAAAGCAAACAGTTACTAGTAATTAATTAACATAAAAAACAGAGATTAATAAAAAGTTAGTGTGGGTAAGATAGTAAATTCGATACATCAAAAGCAGCATCTTTTTTGCGGGAATAGGAGTACATACAGGACCGTTGAAAAAGGGTAAACTGGGGAAGAAAAAAAGCAACAAAAAGTTGAAAGCACGCGACCTCATAATGCAGTGAAGGTGAAGGGAAAATGATAGCAGTAGTTGTTGTCCTTACGGTTACTGCTCATACTCTCGTATGAAACCCTCCCTTTTCTTTCCACAACTACCCCTCCTCTTTCACTCTCTCCCCCTCTTCAACCACATTACTTTCTCTCTCTAGCATTATCATATTCTCTCCACTTCAGCAGCCCAGTCATATTTTTATTTATTTTTTAGTTCACCGATCGAAGCCACAAGTACTGAATCTCAGTGAATTGTGAATTGATCATAACTAACTCTGGTAGTACTCTGGTTAGTTTCTTTCCTATGGAAGGAGGGGAAAATTGTTGCGTGAAAGTTGCGGTTCATGTACGGCCATTAATCGCGGATGAGAAACTTCAAGGATGCAAAGATTGTGTAACCGTCGTTGCTGGGAAGCCTCAGGTGCATACACTATCAACTCAACAATGTTGAATGTGTAAAATGAAATGCATTGTCGTTGACTCTATAGAATGCTATAGATATTTCCTCTTTTGGACTTGTCGTGTTTATGTGGAAGAGATCTAGATCGGAAATTCATCACGTAATTGAACACAAGTGTTCTAAAATTAGATAGGTTAAAATCGGTTTTATAATCATGATCTGATAGTTTACTTAATTGGGATATATTTGACTTCATTCTATTTCTGGATTTGGTCAGTGTACTTTCTGAAAATTTATTTTAGGTAAATATAACATGATTTTGATTTATATAGGGAGGAGAGTAAGATTTTTTACCCAGTTTTGCCATTTCTCTTCACAAATTATGTTTGGTTTGTTTTGCCATGACAAAAATTGATTTTGAATTAATTAATTATGAAGAATTGATTATGACTAAAAATAAGTTGAATGTAAAGAATTTTTGTTTGAGTATTTTCATGTAAAAATGAGTTCAACAAAAAAATTCCAGGTTAAAAATTAATTTTAGGGGCAAAAACATCAAATTTTAGCTTCAAGGTAGAGTCAATTCCTAAAAATACTCAATTCAACTAAAAAACCTTCAAAAATGTCAAAATCGGTTCTACATAACCAAATTTTACCTCCTCAAATAGTGTAATCAAACATGCACTGCTAATCAAACATGGTCAGGAGTCTTTGAAAGTGACAGCATCTCTTTAATTTTGTAATTTGGTTCAATTGCTTGCTAGATTTTCTTTTCTTTTGCCTTTTCATGTTTTTTTGGTTTCTAATGTCAAAATTCAACTGCTGAATATGATCAAAAGTTATCAGCTGATTTATTTTTCGCAATGATAGGTAGTAGTTTCTTCTTCTTTGTAAAGTATTCGCACTGAATGTTTCCGTATATGCCTTTCATCTTCAATTGAAATCTGTCTATGGTTATTTTATTTTCAGAGAGAGTTGGCTTTTAGAATTTTTTGTTTTCATGGATGTCAATTGCTTATTATTTTAATTCATTGGGATATATCTATGTTTGATTTTAAAATGGCACCCCTTAATATCTATTAAGTAGCTAAAAGTGTGAACCCACTTGGGTTGGTCTGTTGGTGTTGGCTTGAGATCTTAGAATATGCTCGTCTCAGGTTCGATTCTCCCCGGCATCAATTTTGGAGGGTATGCTAATTGACTTGTTGCTATAATTCAGGTGCAAATTGGTGCTCGCTCGTTTACATTTGATCATGTTTATGGAAGCACTGGTTCTCCCTCGAGTGACATGTTTGAAGAATGTGTTTCTCCACTTGTTGATGGTTTGTTCCAAGGATATAATGCTACTGTTCTCGCATACGGTCAGGTATAGTTATTACTAACGGAGACGGAAGCTACATGCCACAACACTTGTAACTCTTTTTCATTTGACATTTTTACTTCATTGCAGACAGGTTCTGGGAAAACATACACCATGGGAACTGGGTTTAAAGAAGGTTTCCAAATAGGAATAATACCTCAAGTTATGAATGTTTTGTTCAAGAAAATTGGGACCTTAAAGGACCAGAGTGAATTTCAGTTGCATGTTTCCTTTATCGAGGTCTGTTGATTTTTTTTTCCTCACTGCTTGTAGTATTGATCATTGAACTGTGTATACTTCATATGTGCAAAGTTATCTAGATTAAGTATCTAACAACAATATTTAATTGTGAAAAGATTCTTAAAGAAGAAGTAAGAGATTTACTGGATCCCTCTTCAATGAGCAAAACAGAAACTGCAAATGGACATGCAGGAAAAACAACCTCTCCTGGGAAGCCGCCAATACAAATTCGTGAGACATCAAATGGTGTTATAACCCTTGCAGGGTCTACAGAAGTCGGTGTCACAACACTAAAAGAAATGGCTGCTTGCCTCGAACAGGGATCCTCAAGTAGAGCAACTGGGAGCACAAATATGAACAACCAATCCAGGTTGATAATGCATTTTTCTTCTCTTCGTTCATCTGCACAAATTAGTTTTATTTGTGAAATAACTGTCTGATTTTTAGACTCTTGGACTACTTTTGGGTAGCATGGCCACAAGACATGATTAGAGAAAGAATCATACCACGTAAAGTTCAGATAATAAATTGATAAATAACTGAAGAAATCAGATATTGTCCACCTTTGTCATCTCTTTGTTTTAGAAGTCTGCTGGCATTTCCAGCATCTAACAATGAGATTGAGCTTTGAGTTTTATCCCTTTAAAATCGGTTATGATGAAATGTTTGGGCTTCTAGTTATTACAGTGGATTAATAGATGGAACTTTTTTTTTCGGGAATTTAATAGATGGAACTTTTGTCACTGTATGAATGTTTACAATTTTATAAGCATTTTATGGATTTTTCAATGAATTATCCACCTACTTACTTGCTGGTCTCAGTCCATGATGAGACACAATTTGAATAGTTTGTCATTCTATGTGATTCATAAATATTATGATGTTTGATCTATGCCGTTGAGACCCCATGTAGTGGGAAAAGTATTTTGTTGCTGTTGTTCAATTACATGATTGAAAAGTTATGCCTCAAACTGTTGTTGCTTTTTATTCTACTGGAGTTCTCTTTTATTTCTTATACTTCTTCAATATGTCCAACTAGCCGATCTCATGCCATCTTCACCATAACCTTAGAGCAAATGCGCAAGCCCAAGATTCCTAATGATAGCTGCTTAAATGATATTATGAATGATGAGTATCTTTGTGCTAAGTTGCACTTGGTAGATCTTGCCGGATCAGAACGAGCTAAAAGAACAGGGTCTGATGGTATGCGTTTTAAGGAAGGTAAGTTTGTGACAATTTTCAGTTTAATATTTTAAGCGTGCTTGTGATATTATATATTCACTAGTCATTTAATGTTTAAATCAGGAGTTCATATTAACAAAGGCCTTCTAGCACTTGGTAATGTTATTAGTGCACTTGGTGATGAAAAGAAGCGAAAGGAAGGTGTTCATGTTCCATATAGGGACAGTAAACTTACTAGGCTTTTACAGGTTTGATATCTTCATATTTAGCTTTCTTTTTGCAGCATACACTTTTCTTTATAATGATATTGAAAATATTTTATAGATAGAAGGATTAGTGTGCACCATATCCCCTGTTTCTCCGAATCCATCTACAAATTAGTCCATATGAAGCTGATAGATTTTAAGAATGTACTGTGCTACAAACACATCATTTACATCACAGAGTTCACCTATTTTGAAGCCAGACTATTTGCAGCTGGAATGTTATATTTTCCTAGAAGAAAATAAATACTTATTACTGATAAATAAAAACGATATTAAACAAGAAACTTGTTTATGGAATATTTGTTTTCATTTTCAATTTTTATTCCGTTGCTCTTTTTTGTTTACTTTCTTTTTTAGATTAAAAAGTGAAATGATTTTGCAGGATTCACTTGGGGGCAACAGCAGAACTGTCATGATAGGTTAGTTGTTTCTGTTGTGTTTTTTTCTCTCTTTTTGTACCATAAATGGCCTTTAACTTCAACCTAGCATTTTTAATCTTCATCTTGGAACCAAAGTTAATAACCTGTCTTAAACTTGCTGAAATGTATAAACTGTATTCTGTATTTTTCCAACTAAATGGTTGATGCAAAGGATTAGAATGCTCTATCATGTATTTCTATTTTACTTCCACGCTTTTCATGTTGCTTCTAAGACTATCTGTTTTTTTTCTTACATCCAAACAACATTTCTATTTCAGCCTGCATAAGTCCTGCTGATATTAATGCTGAGGAAACCCTAAACACTTTGAAGTATGCAAATCGTGCACGCAATATCCAAAATAAGCCTGTTGTGAGTATCGCATTATTTTTTGTTCGCAGTTTTCATTTGACAAAATCGAGATAATTTTACTATGATAGCCATTGAGGCTCACCTTTTTTAAAATTCTTCTCTAGGTCAATAGAGATCCCATGTCCAGTGAAATGCTAAAAATGAGACAACAACTGGAGTGTTTGCAAGCAGAGCTTTGTGCTCGTGCCGGTGGCTCATCTGAGGAAGTTCAGGTATTTGGCTTCCGTCAATATGAATCTTCAGAGAAGTCTTAATTTCTTAAATATATTTCCTATAATAGCTTACTGGTGGCATTCAATGGCTTAAATTTGTAGTGTGTGATGAGATACCAATCAATCCTTATCACTGTGTTTATTATTTGAAGAAAAGTATCCTAGCATTAATTGGGCTTTTGCCACTATTTTTATATATATTTCATACAAGGAAACGGTTTGTATTCATATTGTAAATATGTAATCATCTTTTAACTTATTATATAGGGTCTCAAGGAAAGGATTGTTTTGCTTGAAGCTGCTAATGAAGACCTTTGCCGTGAACTTCATGAACACCGTAGTAGATGCTCTGTCGCAGAACAAAATGAAAAGGATGCTTATGTATGCCCCTAACTTTTTGCTGTTATTTTTCTTTGACTCAAGTAATTTTTTTTTTCTCAGATGGCGTTCTAATCCCCAAATTTGTCCTTTCATGTTATCACTGTAGTTGCATCCTGCTAGTTAAAATGAATTTAGTATATTGGGCGGATAATTTATGCATGCAAGCATGGAAACTTTGATTTTCAGGATGGAGGCACATGCATTGTGAAGACGGATGGGCTTAAAAGGACCTTACCTATCACAGTAGTTGATTATCCAATGAATGAAACAGCAGGTTAGTCTCGTCTTTGGACGAAATTTAATATTTGATTAATGTCAGTTCCACACATGCACTTGCTTAAGTCAGTCTTTTGTCTATATCTTTCTCTGCTACTACTTGATCTAGTGTTATTAGAACTGCATGACTCACGGTACAAGTTGGTCGTTTTAGCAGGTGATTCCAGGGAAATTGAAGAAGTAGCAAAAGAATGGGAGCACAAACTTCTGCAAAATAGTATGGATAGAGAGTTGCATGAATTGAATAAACGCTTGGAGCAGAAAGAGGTTGTTGCAGCACATATGTATAATTAGATGTATATCTACATTACGCAACAGTGAAAAGCACATTAAAATTAAAATCAATACAACCAAGACCTGCATAAGTTATATATTTCATTAACCTTACTTGAAAAAATTTATCTGAGATATGGTGTCCATTTTATCTTGATAAATGAAAGCAGGCACATAACTTAGTAAGGTTGTTATAGTACTGAAAATATCAGATCTGTCGTAGAGGAATTGAACTATTCTAAGGCACCAAAAGAAAAAGAAAATCACGAAAGAAACAGAGTTGTTTTCTCCGAGCATTATTGGAGAAAAGAGTCTTCTGTCTTTTCTCCTGTCTCATATTTTATCAACATACTTATTGGGATTGATGTCTGTACAGTCTGAGATGAAGCTGTTTGGAGTATCTGACGCTGAAGTACTCAAGCAGCACTTTGGAAGGAAGATAACAGAACTTGAGGATGAGAAGAGAACAGTGCAGGTTTGATAGAAGTTATGCAAATTTATTTTGACCTTTACAGAAAAACTAGTATTCACTTACGTGCCTAACTTATGAATGCAGCGAGAAAGAGATTGTCTTTTGGCTGAAGTTGAAAATCTTGCTGCCAACTCTGATGGACAAACACAGAAATTAGAGGATACCCATTCCCAAAAATTGAAAGCACTTGAAGCACAAGTGGGTAGTACAATTTGCCTTTTATTTATGGGAAATGCTTACCGGTGCCCCCGGGGCACTGGTTAAGGATACTAAAAAGGGAAATTATATAGTAATTATTGCATTGAAAACTGTGTAATTAATCCATAAATAAGTCAACAAAGTTTCCTTTTATGGTAATAAATTCCTTTTTTTGTATATTTAACCAGTGCCCCGGGGGCACCGGTTAGCATGACCCTTTATTTATTTATGTATAAAATAACATCTATTATCCGTTTATAAGATTTAAATTTGAATATATTCTAAATTACAAAACCCTTGTCAAAACTCCGCATGTTAGATTTTGGATCTGAAGAAGAAGCAAGAGAGTCAGGTCCAGCTTATGAAGCAAAAGCAAAAAAGCGATGAAGCAACGAAGAGGCTGCAAGATGAAATACAGTCTATAAAGGCCCAGAAGGTTTACGATTGTATTTTAACAAATCCATGGTTATAATCACTTTATATACTCTTTGTTATGACTTATGACCTTAATAATATTGCAGGTTCAATTGCAACAAAAGATAAAACAAGAGGCAGAACAGTTTCGGCAGTGGAAGGCTTCTAGAGAGAAAGAACTGTTGCAAGTATGTCAAGCTTCCTCTTTTATCATGTTATTTAATTTTTTCATGCTACTTATCAATGATATCTCAAGGTGCTGCATGTTCATTAGCTAGTGTTTTGCCTAAAGTGAAATAATTTATGTGCTTTTAGTTTCATGTTTCTTCATAAAATAATAAACGATAATTCATGCGTAGTAGAAGTGTCCTAACTACTCCTAAGCTTGCAAATATCAAATAAAAAGGTGGAACTAGAGGCCGTGTCATTTTTCAACTGCATTTACATTACGGTTAGAGTGTTGCATGCTCAACTCGCATTGATTCTGTGTTTGCAAAACAGTTAAGGAAGGAGGGAAGAAAAAATGAATATGAAAAGCACAAGCTACAAGCTTTAAATCAGCGCCAAAGAATGGTATGTATTTCCAAGTTGTTCAATGCTGTTATGTTTTAATTGATAATCTTGCTTTGAATACTTTATTATAAAATTAATCTCATAAGCCATATGCATTTTAGCTTTGCTGATGTTGTTGCCTAATTGGAGTGATCTTAAGCCTTAATTCAAAGATTTCCACTCAACAGTTTCTCCTGCTAGTATTTTTTTTAAAAAGTCTACTTTTCAGCATTGTGTGCTCTATGTTTGAACTTTGAACTTAAGAAAGTTGTAGTTCAAATTAGAAATTACTAATAATCTCTAACCCATAGAGTGATAACTTTATCAATAGTAGAAATAAAGACACGAGGAAATTGTGGTGGGACAGTTTTTTCCCCTACCCATGGCCTTCGTTCGTTTTTCTAACAGGGAATTGGGGGTACTCTTTCATGATGCAAATGTTAATTATGGAAAGACAGACATGGAAATATCAGAGTCTGCCTTTTATGTTTTTTTTAAGGTTTTTATTGGAATAAGTCCAGTGAACATTTGTTCTTATCAATTGAACTTTGATTCTAGAAGCATGTACTGTATGATACGGTTCAATTGAGAGGTAACTAAAATGCCGTTGTAAATTGACAAGGCATCTAAATATGCTGGGGCTCGATTTAGTTAATTCAATCAACATTTATCTATGTGCAATTAATTAAGTGAACTTACATATTTAAATATTCTAGTCTATGTGCAATTAATTAAGTGAACTTACATATTTAAATATTTTTTAGTAATAGAAAAAAATTGTGGCTGCTGGGATTCGAGCCCAGGTCTCCACGGCCACAACGTGGAATTCTTACCACTAAACTACAACCACTTTGGTGATTAGCTCTCCACTTAGGTTGTAAAAGGAAAGAAATCTTAAATAACTCCCTCCATCTCATAATGTTTTTTTTAGTAATAGAAAAAAATTGTGGCGCAACTGGTAAAGTTGTTGTCATGTGACTGTAAGGTCACGGGTTCAAGTCCTGGAAACAGCCTCATGTGTAAAAACAACCTCTTGTGTAAAAACAAGGGGTAAGACTGCGTACGATACACCAAATGGTGAGATCCCTTCCCGGACCCTGCGTATGCGGGAGCTTCAGTGCACCGGGTTGCCCTTTTTTTTAGAAAAAAATTGTGGCTGCTGGGATTCGAGCCCAGGTCTCCACGGCCACAACGTGGAATTCTTACCACTAAACTACAACCACTTTGATAATTAGGTCTCCACTTAGGTTGTAAAAAGGAAAGAAATCTTAAATAAGTACTCCCTCCGTCTTAGGTTAGGTGTCCTCTTTCTTAATTTCTTTTGTCTCATATTATTTGCCCCTTTTATAATATCAATACGACATTTATTATTGTTTTCCACTAACATGCCCTTATTTAATGCATTTCAATCACCTATAACTATTCCACCAACTATAATTAATAAGGGTGTTTCAGTAAATTCTTTTCCACTAACATACCATTTTCTGGAACTTGCTCTTTTACCATTCTCATTTTATGTCCTTCCTATTCCTACCATACCCCTAGTATACAAGGAAACGTCTTTCATAATTTATCATGTCACAAATCAAAATAGAATCAGGAAAACGAGAAAATTCAGACATAGAAAAGATATCTACAGGACAAATAAGGAAAGGTTGTTTATATAGCAGAAAATATGGAAATAATGTTCAATGTAATAAAGATAATATCAACGTTATCAAAAGAGGAGTACATATCCATGAGTATCAGGCATGGTAGGGGTGTTCGCGGTGCGGTTTGGTTTGGTTTTGAGGTTAAAAGTCATCCGAACCGCAAGATAAAAAAGCTTGGTTCAGTTGACTCTTAAAAGAACATCCGAACTAAACCAAACCAATGCGGTTTGTGTTGGATCGGTTGGTGCGGATTTTTTTTCTTCTGAAACAATACAATTTTTTGTTTCCAACATTAAAATCGAGTTTAAAAGCTAAAACACAACATATTTCTAACAATGTTTTAAACTTCATCGAACATTACACTTTCATTTTCACCCAACAACATAGACCAAATTACAAACGTGGACAAAAAGTAATCCTGTTATGTAAGAAATGTAAAACACTAAGATTTTATCATTCTCTAAAAGTTCAAGTAGTACATAAATACACTTTTGAAATAAAAAGCAAAGAAGAAACTTAAACGGAGAAAAAATGTCGTTTTATAAAAGTTTTTATTGAGTTTCTAAGCGTGTTGGTCTAGGTGACATACGTTTAATTAGTGTTTTTTCTTATGTTGCGGTTTGGTTTGGTTGATAAAGTAAAAACCGCAAACCAAACCAAACCATGCGGTTGAGTAAAAAAATGATCCGAATACATCCAAACCAAATGCGGTTGTTTGCGGTTTGGGTTGGTTCGGTTTGCGATTTTTCTATTGGATTGGTTCGGTTTTGAACACCCCTAGATACGAGTACTGACTTCAATTTTGGCTATGTTACAAATGTGTTATTATCATTCAGGTTCTTCTGAGAGTTGCTAGAAGCTCGTAAAATTTCCAGCCAAGACAGCATCCACATTTTGAACTTTTGTAGTTGCATAAAAAAATTGTGGCTGCTGGGATTCGAGCCCAGGTCTCCACGGCCACAACGTGGAATTCTTACCACTAAACTACAACCACTTTGATGATTAGGTCTCCACTTGGTTGTATAAAAGATAGAAATCACAAATAAGTGTAGCATCTAACATAAAAATATAGAAGGAAACCTCTTTCAGAATTTTGATTACATCACAAATCAAAATAGAATTAGGAAATATAGGAAAGCGAGTAAATTAGGAAATGAAAAACCAAATTTTATAAATTTTGTACTAAGTCACAACAGACATGTATTTATTTCTCAGACTGCAGACGTACTGTTACGAGCCCAAAAAGTATAAACGGTATCCAAATGGAGTATCCAATTTTAATTTTGAAAATAATTTTCATATTTAGTCGGTAAGTTTTGTACTGGATATGTGTACCGCGAATTCAATTTGGCAGTGTGCAACTGTGCATGCTTCAGTGGTAGCTGCCTATGTTAAGCAAGTACGTGTTATATTCAGGTCCTTCAAAGGAAAACTGAAGAAGCTGCAATGGCAACCAAGAGGTTAAAGGAGTTGCTTGAAGCTCGTAAAACTTCCAGCCGAGACACTTCAGGTATGATTTGTTTTTTGTAGCAATAATAAATTTAAGATTTTGAGTCGTTTGGGATTTAAAGACAAAAAGATGTTATTAAGTTATATTTTCACTTGTAGAGGAGACTGTGTTTTAGGGAATAGCATGATGATATTGTCGTACTTTTATTTGGTTTAATCTCCTCATTCTATGTCACTTTCCAGTTGCAACAAATGGAAATGGAACAAATGGCCAGGTACTGAATTTTCCATTCCCTTCTTAGGCTGCCTTTACTATACATGTGATCTTAAATAAGTTTGTGATTTTCAACTTTAGAGCAATGAGAAGTCCTTACAACGGTGGCTTGATCACGAACTAGAAGTCATGGTTAAAGAACATGAAGTTCGCTTCGAGTATGAGAAACAGAGCGAAGTGTATGTAATATGTTTCTGTAATTACTTTTATTAGTGACTGATCTGTCGTGTAGAGTGTAGTCATTAAAGTTATGATGCAATCTTCAGGCGAGCTGCCCTTGCAGAGGAGCTAGCCATGCTGAAGCATGTAAATGAGTTTGCTGCTAAGGGTCTCAGTCCTCCAAGAGGGAAGAATGGATTTGCCAGGTTTGTTCTTACAAATCTTATTTTATAAATGCCTACAACTTCACTTTTCAAATAATTGGGATCCTTGGAACGATATTGAGTGCAATGCACAAAGTATAACATCTGTCATCCTGGTTGTTTTCAACACTTTTCTTCTCAGGGCCTCCTCCATGTCACCAAGTGCAAGAATGGCGAGAATAGCTTCACTTGAGAGCATGCTGAGTATATCCTCTAATTCACTTGTAGCAATGGCTTCTCAACTTTCCGAGGCAGAAGAGCGAGAGAGGGCATTCACTAATCGCGGACGTTGGAATCAGTTGCGCTCAATGGGAGATGCCAAGAATTTGCTTCAATCTATGTTTAACTCTGTTGGAGATGCTAGGTGCCCTCTTAGTCCAAACCTCTCTTTTATTGGTACTTCATAGTTTCAGTACTCTAGAAACAAGTTAACTGCACAATTTGCAAATTTATATACAAAACACATATATAAGATTACCACCGGGGTCTAGCATAAGTTGTTGGTGTGCGTGGTGTTGGGTGTTGTAGATTCTGTGGTACCGAGTTTGATTCCTAACCGTAAAAAAGAAGCACAGATATAAGCTTATACTGGTTTATACTGTTGAAATTTGAAGTATCGTTTTATACTATATCAACAGGTGCCAACTCTGGGAGAAGGACATGGAGATAAGAGAAATGAAAGATCAAATCAAAGAACTTGTCGGTCTTTTGCGACAAAGTGAGATGAAGAGAAAGGAAACTGAGAAGGAGCTAAAAGTGAGAGAACAAGCTGGCGCAACCACATTGGCTACCCCAGCTTCTGTAAGATTATTGTTACTTTGTGAGGCATTATACGCAAGTAAGATTGCTTCGAATAGGGAGACAAATGCTGGAACTTTATACCTCAAGAGTTAAATATTAGAGTGCTGTTTCAGGCTGTGAACATTATACCAAATTTGGATTTAGGATTTTTCATGGGTTCTGGAGTAGCTTCAAGCAAAAATCAATTATGGTTTAAAATGAATAGCTCTTTGTATTGCTGTCTGTAAAAGAACCAGATCTAAGCTCATATGAGTTAGTTGAAACTAACATCAGAATAACACCTAATGTTCTTGGATATCATGCATAAAACAAATGTAATGTTGGTTTAATTCCCAGTTCCCCCCCACTATTTTTCACTTCCCCTTTTTCTACCCAACCAATTATACCCTAAATACTTGACCTACCAACCCTCAATAAACTTGTCAATATCAGAATACTCCAGTAGTATTGAACTAGTAGAATCCAATCAACATAAACCAAAACATTAGACTCTTTGATCTCAACTAAAGGACCGTGCTTTCTTGATGTTACTGTCTCCTGAATCAGCGGCTTTTTGAGCTTGATTATAAATGAATTTGAAAGTGAGAATTATGTTACATTATTTAAACTAGAAATAAAATTAAAATCGAGGATTTTTAAATAGCCTCTTAGTTTTGACCGTCTCCTTGAATTAGACTAGGATTCCATCAATTATTATTTTATGGTTGCTGTTGTAGCAAATTTTTGGTTGGCATTCTTTTACCTCTTATATTATAATTGTCATAAAGTCGTGACTTACTTTGTTCTAGTAGTTAACTTCTCACCACTCTACATCAACAGGGAAATTCCCCAAATTCATTGAGACAGTATACTGAAGATATGAAAGGACCAATGTCTGTACCAGTACCAAGGCAACTTAAATATACACCAGGGGTTGCTAATGGCTTAACAAGAGAATCGGCAGCATTTGTAGATCAGGGTAGAAGGGTAAGTTAATTGTCGTTTATATGAAATTGGTCTGTCTTGTATAGGAGATGAATGTGAATTTGCTGTTATTTCAGATGAAACCCATTGGGCAGCTGTCAATGAAAAAACTAGCAATTGTAGGACAAGCTTCTGGGAAGTTATGGAGGTGGAAAAGAAGTCATCATCAGTGGCTATTGCAATTCAAATGGAAGTGGCAGAAACCATGGAAACTTTCAGAATTGATTCGACACAGTGATGAGACAATTATGAGAGCAAGACCGCGCTCACAGGCTTTGCCACACATCATGTGATATTTTATTTTCATTACCAGCACAGTTGTTGTTTCTATATTTTTCGACCCACCAGAATTATTCTAGGCACATGGCATTTGAAATAACAGCACTAGGTACAGGTAGTAACCCTTGTTAATTTATTTATTTAATAATAATTTGATGCAAATCATTGTGCAACTGCCATTCACATGATCTTGCAAAATCATATCCTTTTGAAGGAATGTATATCAAATCAAGCCTTTAACTTTTTCTTTTACCTCCTTTTCATTTTTATATCCTTCTTTGACTTGACATGATAACTGCCAAAACACTTCCTTTTTTCTTAATAGTAAATATAGATACACTGATCTGAAATTCCTTATTTCTTGCAACAGTGTAATATAAGTAGTTGCAGAAGAAGCATATGGCGATGTCTTGAATAATGCTGTCCAGATCTTGGAAATTTTGTCATAATTACTGTATATGGAACATCTTAGGAAGTGTGCGGCAACGTACAGGTACCCCCAAATAATAAAAAACAAAAGATATTGCGTGCTTGGAGAATGGAGACAGTGTTCTTGGAAAATAGTATGTCCATGCCAACGTTAGAAGAAACCAAGGGTAGATTCTCGTATCAAATCCTGGAAATGTGTATTTAACATCTTGTATTCCTTTTTGTGTGTTCTGAAGGTCGTGCTGTGTTTAAGCCAATTGATTTTTGTTGATAGATTTTATGCTGTAGCATGTCACATACCAGGAGGAAATTCTTCTGTAGGTATTTTCATCTAGAACTTCCTGTTGTAAAAAGCTGTAACATTAGTGTTTTGGTGTAACTGTAACATTATTTTTTTTTTACTGAATAAGGTATAACATTGGTCATTATTATATTGAAAGATATTCTTCCGTACAGTTTGTAAAACAAGATTATGCCATTTACCTAAAGCTAATTGCAGTTGTTAACTAGTTTTTCTTTTCTTGTCTTTAAGAATTTTGTTACAGCTTATTGCCTCAAGCAATGAATGACGTTATTAGAACCCAGAGCTGAAATCTTACTCCACTGTCCTCTCTACGGCCTCCCAATTTCTCTTATTTTATCTATTTCCATTATGTGTCCATTCTCTCTCCACTACTTTCTTCTACTCATTTTTTCCTTGTGGCATTGACAGGATAGTAGAGTATCCAAATGCAAAAAATAAAAAAAATGAAGTCAAATGTGATGTATGAGAATGTGCTTGGTTATGTTTGAAGTTTGCAAATGTAATTTTGAATGAACTTAATCTTGCAAATTGAGTTTGCAAAAAGCAACTCCTTACTTCCATTGAATTTCAAGGCAAATTTCAGTTTACAGTAACACCCAACTGAAAGGCAATTAAAAAAAAATAAGATTTACTTTTTGAATAGTTGTTTGTTAGCTCCTAACTAAAAATTCCTTGGAAATTTTCACTCGACAAACAAAGAAACGAACTGATCAACAGCAGCATGTTCTTGCAATGTGTTTATAGACAGCTCACGAACATGTAAAGACATCATCGTCCCATCCTTTGGACTTTATTGCTACAACCACCTGTTACAATTCTAGATACAAATCAGCCACGAAAAAGACTGTTTCATATTTTTCTTGAACTATTCTCTCTCAATTGCATTATCTTTTAACCAATTGTATTACCAATCACCAAATCAGCACCTTAGAAATATAAATGATCTTAATTAGTTGTAGACTGAATCCGAATCTGAATGCAGAATTGAGCTTTAACATAATTGCTTGCTAACAATTCCTTAACTGATATAGCCTTTTTAAATAGAATCAGGCTCAGGACTCTGTGAGGCAGTGCTAAATACAACCAGACAAACCAATAAAGGAAGTTGGGTACTTTTTTTTTTTTGAGAAAAAAGGAAGTTAGGTACTTGTCAACAAAAAAAAAGGAAGTTAGGCGCCCCCAGATTCTATCAAAATTCCAAGAGTCTAATTAATATCAAGATAGTGAAGTTTATAACTTTTGTACCCCACTCTTAATTGTTTTTACACCAGTTCATACTACTCTTTTGTCTTTCTATCCTCCTTCTATAACATACCCAAAAACAAAAGAATACTAAGACATGGCAATGGCATTACTACTACTACGTAGGTCCAACTCACTATCCTCCAAGAGTACAATCTCTTTGATTTCTTGTAACATCTTCAAGACCTGCCACATTGTGGGCCTCTGCTCTGGAGAGATCAAGCTACAAGTTGTAGCCACCTGAAGAAGCATATCCATTCTGTTATCTTCGCTCCCATTGTCATCCCTGATAGATCTCACCCATTTTGACATATCACCAGGAACCATGAATGGAAGCTCAGAAGCATATTTCCCAGTTAAAAGCTCTAGTAACAAAATACCATATGCAAAAACGTCGGATTTGGGGGTTGGCTGATGATTTGGATTGCGAGTCTCCGGGGCTCTATAAGGTGCAGAATCACCAACCTCATCAAAGGTAGATGGGTTGGCCAAAACAGACAGACAGTAGTCTGTGACGCAAGCTTCGAAATCAGGTCCTAGGAGAACATTGGTAGACTTCAGATTGCCATGGACCAGTCTCCATGCCTGGTGGATGTAGGAAAGCCCTTGTGCTACGTCCTCTGCTATTTTCAAGCATGAGGTCCAGTGTAATGGCCTTGCCCTGCTTGACCTGGAACCTGCAGCAAATTAACAATTAACAACAGATTATCTTCAATTAGTTTTCTACTAGTATTATATAAGTTAGTTAAAAATATATTGAATCAGAATCACTCCAATTAGGAAAGAAGGTACAGGGAAATAAGTAAATAAATAAAAACAACGAAATCTGAATTACTCAAATTAGGAAAGAAAGTAGAATACTAGTGTTGTAGTCATGGTAGTTGATTAATAGAGTTTGGTATACATCAAGAAGTCCATGACCTGTCTCATTTAACCACTTGAACATACTCATAATTTTCACATGACAGTAATAATAGCAGTGTATGCAGCAGGGATAGTAGGGGACCCAAAGGACAGGATTAGATTTTTAAGCCAACAGCAAGCTATAATCAACCAAGCACCTTGGGTTCCACCTCATGTGTACAGCCAAAATAATGCAGTTGATTTAAAACTCTTCATTCAGGAATCAGGATCTTTGTCCAGATTTCGTTATGACTCATCAATTCTGGTCCTATCATCACCTCCAATCTAAAATCCAAATTCAACAATGTCTTTCAACTAACTTACTAATTAACATAAGATAGTTTAAAAATAGTTCGCTATACGACACAGAATAGGTTCTATACTCAATTAATTAATTAATTAATTCACTACTATCTTATACCTTAAAATAAATCAAATCATCAAGAATCAATTCATGTTTCCTAGTCTAACTATAGTCAGCAGCAAGATTCTCGGTGCTGGTTAAAAAGCTCAAATCTAGATTAAAATCACGTGCAAAAGAGAATTTCAACAAGACTTTCCACGCTACAAACCAAATATTAAGTCACTATTATTTCAACAAGACTTTCCACGTTAGCATTTCCCTTTTCTTTATGTATCCACTCAGCACTCACCAAAAACACAATGCCTATGTATAATGCACTTTAATAGTATTATTTTAAATTTTTTATATAAAAATTAAAAATAAAAACTAAAAACCCAAGAAATGGTATGGTGGTGTTGACTTGAGACCGCTCTCCGGGTCAACAATTTATGTGTAGGTCAATCCTATAGAGTTTTACTCTGACTTCAATTGGATGTTGGGATTGATCTCTCTGGATTAGCCGATCATTGTGTCGGACACGAGTTTTACAAATAAATAAATAAAATTAAGCTGATAATGATAGATAATGTACCGTGTATGAGGGAGAAGAGACTTCCATTAGGCTGATAATCATAAATAATAAGCCTCTCTTGATTAGCCTGAAAATAAGCCCTAACAGCAACCAAATTTGGATGACGAAGACCACCAACTGATTCCATGTGACGCTCAAAAACATCCTTACTAACATCCCCACCCATTTTCCCACAATCAAGACGCTTCACTGTCACAATCAAACGGTTATCAAGCACCGCTTTATAAGTTGTTCCTAGACACCCTCTTCCTAATAGCTCCGCAGAACCTTTCATCAACTGGTCCAGCGTATACACCTGCGACTCACCCGCACAGAATATTAAACTCCCACTCTTTGCAACTTGCGCTCTTTTTACTTTTTGTTCTAACTCTCTCTCTTGCTCCATTTGCATCACCACCGCTTCTTCCACCGTCGCCGCCGCCGTGTCGGAAGCCATCACACTCGATCCAGAAGTTCCTTTTCCCTTTTTATTTCTCTGCGTCTTGATCACAACCGCGAAACACGCTAGAGAAAGTAACAGAAAAACGATTCCAGTTGAAAATCCGATTATCACCGCTCTCCGATCATGTTTCTTTCCATACGGCTGCCGGATTAATCCATGAACCTTCGCACTCTGGTTAAGTCCAACCGTCGGCGGTGTAGCCGGAGCAAAAAACGGCGTTGATGGACGACATTCTCTCCGAATAATCTCTCCACACAGATTAGGGTTTAAAGCAAAAGAAGACGGCTGAAAACGCGACAACGCAGTTGTTAACGGAACTGCACCGGAAAGATTATTACCGGAAACATCAAAAGTTTTCAGAGAAGATTGATTAAACGGAGGAATACTACCGTTGAAAGAGTTGAAGCTTAAACGAAGATAGTAAAGACGATCAACGGTAACAAAATGTGTAGGAATATTTCCAGAGAGATTGTTATGAGAGAAATCCAACGTTTTAAGCCTGTGAAGAGAGAATATAGAAAATGGGATTGAACCAGTGAAGTAGTTATTATCGAGAAAGAGTGATTTGAGATTGAAGAGACCGGAGAGATTGGGTATTGTTCCGGTGAGGGAGTTGTTCTGCAAACTGAGTACACGGAGTTGGTCGAGATTGGAGAGTGTGTGAGAAGGGAAAACACCGGCGAGATCTAAGTTCCGGAGGACGAGACGAATGACTCTGTGTTCGTTGTTGCATTCTACGCCTTGCCAGTTGCAGAATGGGATTTTGGTAGTGAAGTTGAGGTGGTTGTTTGGGTCAGCTTTTAATTTGAATGCTATGAGAGATGTAGGATCTGAGAGAGAGGGTTTGGTTTTGTTGAGTTTGGTTGAGTTGGAGAATGTAGTTGTGAGTAGTAAGAATGAGAGTGAGAAGATGATGAAAGTGTTTGAGTGGTTTGTTTTTCTTGCCATTGTTGAATAGAGGTGAAATGAGTGATGAGAATGTTTGTTGTTCATTTGATGTTGTTAACTTGGTTATGAGGTAAAAGAGGAATGGGAGAAATAATAGGCTTTTAGATTTCACAAGAGTGGTACAGTGCAGTCTTTAGAGAGAGAGAGAGAGAGAGAAGCGAGCAGTACGTGACAAAAGGACTTGGGGGCAACTGGGTCAGGGATCACGTGATCATCAGGTACATAACTTGAGGGAGAGGAGAGTACAGAGCAGTGAAAGAGAGAATTCATATCGTATGTTTACTACCATGTCTGTGAAAAAGAGGAATATGACCAACATACATTCTAACACACATTTTTTTATTTGTAAAAATTCACATAGGTCTCATCAAATTATGTGGATTCCATATAAATTTGGTGGGTCTCATGTGAATTTTAACAGATTAAAGAGGGTGCGTTGAAAAGTGTGTTAGAATGTGTGATGTTAGCATTTCTCTTGTGAAAAAAATATGATTGACAATGTCTAGATAAGTGAAGACAATTTTTACCTCATATCAGATCATCTCTTATTGGGTTTCTATTCGCGATCAAGATGTATTGTTATGAGTATGAAGAAGTGTTTTAAAGAGTCTTCTATCAAATAAGAGATGGTCTGACAATGTATTTATAAGTGAAAGTAATCATCACCTCAGAGACGAGTTTTGTAGAATTATGTTAGACACAACTACGATTTCTAAGAAGAATTATAGTGGTTCACTATGATATGCATAAATACTTTGATACCAACATAAGCATGCAATCAAACTCTCTTCCTATAAAGCATCGAATAAATCGTCCATTATTCAGCCCTCAAACTAATATTATTTTTTTATTAAGTAACTTGATTTTTAGAATTCATTTTTTAAGATCAATAAGTAGAGTGAATAGAATTCGAACTTCAACCTCTTCATATTACTATACACTGTCCTACCAATCCAGCTATGTTTACATAGTCACGTTCCTTTTCCAATTTAATCCATTGAATTATAAGCATTTAGATTAATAGTGACCTTAACTTTTGCTAAATATGTTATAAAAAAAGGATAGTTTTTAAGCTATTTTTAATTCGTCAAGATAGTTCATAACTTGAAGAAAATGAGGGATTAGTTTGATGGACCGATGATAGTTTATAAACAATTTATTATGTGTTTATAGGAATCAAATTTGACAGAATAGTTTATGCAGTAAATTAATGGTTTGTTCACGATCTAATGGGTAATTTATGTCATATGATAGAAAAAATTTTAAAAAAAAAGACCAACAAATAAATAATTATTTATACAATCATTTTTTTTAAAAAAATTTTAAGTTTGGCTAATGTAGTACTTTAGTTTAGAGAAAATATTTCATGGACGCAATCATAAATCAATATTGTTTAGACACCATTACATGAAATGAAAAAATTTAAGAAAAAGTATCTGTTGGCATTATTATTATTATTATTATTTTTGAAGAAATCAAAATGGAATATATTAACAAAGGCGATGTAATCTCATCAGTACAAGACGTACCTCCGAGAACACCCCTACCAAAAAAGAGTCATACAAGATATATACAAGACTATGGTCAGTCGAGGCCCAAACACCGCATAGGGTCCGACCACCAACTCTGAGTGCCATACACAAATGTAGTGTTTTTCGCTTTTAGCCACCACAAAGAATGAAATTTAACTTGATCTAAAAGCTGTAAAATAGGCGTTTCTACATTGTTAAAAATCCTATTATTACGTTCTCCCCATATCAGCCACACGCAAATAAGCCAAAGAAGCTGAAGAAACGATCTGCGAGTTTTTGATGACCCTGTACAATGGATAAACTGGAGGAAATGATCAATTAAGTTGAAAGGGTCCGCACCAGACACACCAATCCACGACCTGAGATACTGCCATAACGACCCGAAAACAGCACAATGAAGGAACAAATGGGGCGCCGACTCCACTTGGCCGCAGCCCGACACACACGTGTCGCCGTCAACCTGAATAATGTCGTGCCGATGAAGGTTGCTCCTGGTCGGCAACCTGTCTTTTAGCAGACGCCAAGCTACAATGTACACCTTCAGGGGAACCTGCTTATGCCACACTAGGTCTCTGGTTGTGTCAAAAGTAGAGGAAGCTGAATCCGTCAGAATCTGGTAAGCACCTCGGACCGTGTACCCATCCTGAATGTCTGGATCCCACTGCCACCTGTCAATAATATTAGCCTGCACAGAAACACAATCAAGTAAAAGTCTACATGCCTCCAGCATCTCTTCCTCCCAAGTCCACAGCCTTCTCCTCCACGCCCCGCCCCCTTCCTCCCACCCTAACTCAAACATATCAGCCACGGTGATTAACTTATGTGTCGCTAAATCAAACAACCGACCAAACCTCCTACGTAAGGGAACATCACCTAACCAATTATCAAACCAAAAAAATGTGTTTTTACCATCTCATAAGACTCTCGACACCCTCACACCAAACCAGCCCCCCTCATCACCCCCTTCCCCGTCCCTAATCTTCACTATCTCCCTCCACCAAGAAGAACCTCTTCGGCCCCCATCCTCCAACCTCCCTGCCTCCTCACCATACTGCGCCACCAACACTCTATACCAAAAACAACATCTGTCCTCCAACAACCTCCAACACCATTTACCTAACAAAGCTAGATTAAACTCCCTCAACCGTCTCACCCCCAGCCCTCCACCCTCCTTTGATAAACAAACAGAGCTCCAAGCAATCCAGAAAATTTTCCTGTTATCCTCACTCCCTCCCCAAAAGAAATTTTTAAACATAGATTCAAGAGAAGAGATTATACCTGACGGAGCCTTGAAGAAGGAAAGAACATAGACAGGAAGCGAGGTCAGGACAGACTTGAGAAGGA
>Ga0315915_1002035_pt1 | contig 25158 bp, 18 predicted proteins | sample MpolbnodulesMG_FD_207738 | JGI IMG/M metagenome (GOLD analysis project Ga0315915, IMG submission 207738) | Medicago polymorpha root nodule microbial communities from Los Angeles, California, United States - branched nodules | ecosystem: Host-associated > Plants > Roots > Nodule | place: USA...
GTTAACAAGTTAAAACTGTTGTTTAAATCACATTTATATTGCACTCCAACTGCCTCCCCAATGCCTCTGACATCCTTTGCCACCGCTTTCGGTTTACCGTGCACCAACACCCAATTTTCCCAATCTTTGTTGCCTATTGAGGAAGAGTTTTTTGAAGAAACTATAGTTGACTTTGCTGCTGCCTTTGCATCACTAGGCCCCTTGCGAACCTTCCTTTTTCTTTCCTTATTCCTTAAGATTTTTAAAATACCTCTTCTATCCAAATCCGGCATCCTAGCAACACGCTTCATAAAACCCACGGACTGATTGACTGATTCACGCTTCTTATTCATCAAAGTAGTACCAGAAGGTACAATAGAACAAAGCTCCAGTTTCGGTTCAGAAGTTGCAACATTATCAAACAAGCATGGAGAAGAAAAAACATTACCGCCTTCCGATATAGGAGTTTGAGAGAGCCATTCAAGACTCCAAGGCCCCGTTCCGGCCGGCTTCTGCTGACACGCGTTAAGGGCTGCGTGTTGTTGCTGCTCACCAACACCAGAAGCCGAAGCTACCAACAGAGGTGACTGTTGAGAACCTACTGACTGATGTTGTTGCATTGCATCTCCCTCCTGAACTTGCATTTTATTTTGTGAAACAACAGGAGATTTTGGTGATTCAACCTTGTTAAATTCATGTTGTCGCCACTCCTCTTGTAAATTATTGACTAACTCATCCAGCTCCCATTCCCCTTGAACCTCATCCAGGCCGTTAACATTGTGTTGTGTAGACTCTTCCGGCGCATCAATCTGATCCTCTTTCGTCTGAAACGCGTCCTCCCCTAAGTTACATCCCCATTCCTCGACCATCTTTAAAACATATTTACGTCCATCAATAAAAATTCAACAGAAAAATTCAATATCTCCAAGTTAGGCGTCGATATAAGAACCCTTGCGAAGTCTAGACGCGCCTTAACAACCGTACATTCATCGGCATGTAGGAACCTCCCAGCAGTAGACACACACAACTTAAAGAATTTATCGCTCCAAGCATGAACGGGGGTTCCATAAATACGCAACCAAGCCCCGCGTTCGTATCTGACATCTGCCTCCGACCATTTACGAATATCACTGAACAACATTCCAAAGAAGTGTACCGCATCGTTGAAAACTTTCCAAACGTCCTCGCCATTGTTACAATGAAGGAAAACTCTCCCCCCCATGGGAGTAACAACCATTTGATTAAAGCCTGCATCCTCAATGCGTTGTTGAAGTGCCAACACCGAGTCTCCCTCCACAACCGAGTCCACCATACCAGACTATGCCCACTTCCTATCCTCCAAATTTGAACTGAAAGCCGGGACAAATTTAGTGATGGAAACATCCTTCTGAACAACACTGTTATCCACCTGCTCCTTGCCACTCTCGCCTACAGGCGCTGTCTCTGTCTTCACAACCGACTGACCTTCCACCGTTATCCGTCCCTTGCCAGCCTTCCCATCCTCCACCCTTCTCACTTTAACCTCCCTCGCCTTTCCCCCCACCACCATACCGTCCCTCTCCTTCAGTCCATCGTTACCGCCGTATGCCTTCCACACAACTCCCACCTGTGTATTTTTTACTCCCACACCCACCTTCCTCACCGTCGCCTGTCCCTTACCTACCGCCTTTTTTTTTTTGTTTACAAAGCTAAAATAACAAACAAAAAGAAAGCAGGAAGAAAAACAAAAAACTCAAGCTCTTGGGAAGAAAACTCTCATTGCATCATTGCTTAACATGCCGAGAATATCATGAGGAGGGGACGAATGAACACATAACTCAATGTTTGATGTAGCTCCTAACTTGGCCATGAAATCGGTGCAATAATTCCCTTCTCTAAGAGTGTGTCTGATAGTGTAGTTGCGGGTAGCTAATATATCCTTGATGTCTTGAACTAACACCGCATATGCGTTGAATTTCGAAACCTGTACTGATATGAGATTGACGGACAATAGAGAGTCCGAGTAACAGACTAAATCTTCCAATCCCATGTCTGATGCTAGCCGTAATCCCTTGTGAATGGTTGTGAGCTCAGCAAGAAGAATGCACATCGAGTCTTGGAGAAAACCGAAAAAACCCGAGAGGAAGAAACCGGTGTTGTTACTGATTAAACCACCAAAGCTGGCTCGGATAGGAGTGTCTAAACAACTTCCATCAACGTTGAGGATGTGGCAGCTGTGGTTACTGCTGTTCCATCGAACCAGCCGGTCTGAATTGGAAGGAGAATTACTAGGCTGAAAGCTCTTTTCAATTATATCTGCTGAATTATAGATGTTGCTATGTAACCTTGTGAGGGACCCAAACTTGCCATCGAAGCACATTTGATTACGGTGCCTCGAAATCCACTAAAGACAAGCTAGAAAGATGATAGAACAGGGGCCTTTGGCGCTGCCTTTTATCCAATCATGTGCACAGATGGGAGAGAAGAAATCTAGATCCAAAAAGCCACATTGCTGCCAAATGGTACTAGAAATTCTGCAGTCACGAACACAGTGCATGAGAGGTTCTGCCTCTTCACCGCATCTCTCACAAGTTGCTAAAACGACAATGGGTCGATGATGGAGCAAGGACAACGTTGGGACCGCGTCATGACAGGCTAGCCAAATAAAGAATTTATATTTTTCCGGAACCTGTAACTTCCAAATCCACGACCAAGAGTGATGTGGAATAATATTAGTTGTTTCCATGGAGGAAAGTAACCAAGAATAACCACTTTTAGTGGAGTAAAGACCATTTTTGTTGTGTCTCCAAATAAAAGCATCATCAACAGCTGCGTTGAAATTAGTGTGAAAATTATTTATGGTGTCAGCGACAGATTGAGGGAGAGTAGTGTAAAGAGCTTGAGTGTGTTGGCCATTGAAAGTTATCACATCTTTGACGGTGAGATGAATGTCATGGATGTCAATAATAGGAACCAAAGAACCAAGTAAACCAAAAGGAGGAGGAACCCGAGCCGGCGCGCCAAGAATACCCATTTTTGAGAATGTCTTTGGCACGAATGATGTTCACCCATAGTTTATTTGTGGACTGGACCATGTCCTAAACTAACTTTCCAAGGAGACAAGTATTTGCATTTCGGGTTGTTCTAATACCCAAGCCACCAAAACGCTTAGGGCTAGTAATTTTCTTCCAACTTACCAAGTGAACTCCCTTGTTACTAGAACCACGCCAAATAAAATTACGGGTTGTTTGATCAATAGAATCACAAATGTTTTATGGGAGCCAGTTACTCTGCATGTAGTAGGATGGAATCGAGGATAAGAAAGATGTAGCTAGAGCCAATCTATATGTTCTGTTAAGAAGTCGGTTCTTCCAAGATGCCAACCTAGTTTGCATTTTCTCAATGATGAAGTTGAAATCACTTCTCTTGGGACGACCTTTAAGCATGGGGAAGCCCAGGTACTTGCCAAGAGAGGTTGTGCTGCGAATGCCAGAAATAGAGGTGAGGTTGTTGATTTTCTCTTGAGGTGTCCCTGAAGAATAAAAAGCTCTAGACTTTGAAATATTAATCTTCAACCTCGAGGCCCTGATGAATCTATCAAATAAATCAGTGATGAAACGAAATTGTGATTTTTTAGCCTTAGTAAAAAGAAGAACACCATATGCAAAAAGAAGATGGGATATCTTTGGTCCTCAATTAGTGATGTGAATAGGATCCCAATTTCCTTGAGTCACGACGTTATTAATAGCAATAGAGAGCTTTTCCTTGCATAAAATGAAGAGGTAAGGAGAGAGCGGATCACCTTGTCTAAGACCATGGGAAGGTTGAAAGGAGGGCATTTTATTAGCGTCCCATAAAATAGAGAATATGGATGATGTGACACAATGTATGATAAGCTTGATGGTGATGTCCGGAAATCCAAAATTAAGGAGGCAAGAATTAAGAAAATCCCATCTAACATTATCAAAAGCTTTCTCTAGGTCAAGTTTGAAAGATACATACCCCTTCTTCTTTTTAGATCTTCTCATAAAGTGAACTATTTCCTACAAAACAATTGAGTTGTCAGAAGTTCCCCTACCAGGCAGAAAACTGCTTTGGTAATTAAGGGCCAATAAGATTATTGAGCATAGGTCTGAGACGATGCACAAGAACTTTTTCGATAATCTTGTAGATTATGTTCCAGAGAGAATAGGTATGAGAATGGGTCTAAAATCTTTGTAAGTGTTGGGTGAATCAATTTTTGGAATGAGTGCAATGAGAGTGCTTGAGATCTCCGAATCAAAGTGACCTGTTTGGAAGGCTGAATGGACTATGTGAGAAACATCATCTCCAACTATGTGCCAATATTGTTTAAATAAGATGCAATGGAAACCATCAAGGTCGGGTGCTTTGTAGGGTTTCATGGAATTAAGGGTGGCAAACACTTCATTCTTAGTGATAGGTTTAGTGAGGGAAAGTTTTTCTATGTCATCAATGGTGGGTGGTGCGCCTTCATGGAAAGTGTTGGTGGGGGGTGTTGATGACCACAAAAGAAATTTTTGAAGTATTTTTGGGCTTCTTCTTGGAGGATAGAGCTACCAAAGGTACATATGCCATTTGGAAGTTGAAGCCTATGGATTCTATTTCTCTTCCTTCTGATGATAGTTTGAGCATGAAAGAAAGAGGTATTTTTGTCACCAAATTTGACCCATTATTCTCTTGATATTTGATACCAAAACATTTCTTCTTGGAAGAGGATGTGATTGTATTCTTGTTGCAATTATTTTTCAAGGAGGGTGTGTCGATAAGAATCAACTCTTTCCAAATAGTTTTGAATGCCCTTGAGTATATTGTCAACGTGTTTCTTCCGTTTGAAAATATTTCCAAAGACATCATGGTTGAAAGTGATGGAATTCTCTTGAACTTTAGCTAAAGTCGAGGTGATGTTGTTGTTTTGAGAAGTCCAAGAGCTTTTTCCCCAGTCAACATAATCATTATGGTCAATCCAAGATGCTTCAAACCGGAAAGGTCTAAGCCCTCTGGCTAAAGGGAGGCCACCAAAGAGGAGGAGGAGAGGATTATGATCGGTATAGAGTCTACAGAGGACCTCAACAAAAGCTTCAGGAAAGGAAACACGCCAATCAACACTTGCAATGCATATGTCAAGATTTTTGGAGAGAATGCGAATGTCGTTGTTGTTGCGTTGCCAAGTGAAATGACCACCTGTGGTTGTAAGGTCAAGGAGGCTGCAGTTGTTCATGAAGTTAGAGAAAAGAGCAGCTATACTATGGTGAAAAATACCGCCTCTTTGGTCACTAGGAATAAGGGTTTCATTAAAATCACCTATGAGCATCCACGGGACATCAATGGTTTGGCCGATGTTCATGAGGTAGCTCCAGAGGTTAGGGCGCTGAGTATGGTCAGGGCTAGCATAAATGCTGGTGCAGGTAGTGGAAACGTTTCCCCGGCTCATGGAGAAGGTTATAGAGTAGAGGTTGGAGTCAAGGACGGTGGGGATTGTGTTACTGGTTGAATGTTGAAGGAGCCATATTCCTCCAGAATTACCATTAGCTTCAATGATATGAACAGGGGTGTATCCCATATTAGACCAAAAAACAGAGAGTTTTGCAAATGGAACATGTGTTTCAAGAACCGCCATAAAGGCTGGTTGATGTTTTTGAATCAATTCTTTCATATGTCTTCTGGCTTTGTTATTGTGAGCCCCTCTAATATTCCAAGAGAGGATTGAGGTATCGTAGAGAGCTTCCATAACAAAACAAAAAGACTGAGAGGCACTGCTAGAGAGGGACTATGTTACCATATCCTCCTCACAGGAGTCATGCTGCTCGGCACTGGTTTCCAGATGTTCATCACTATTGATTTGTATAATATGAGAATTCTCATTACTAGTGACAATATTTATATTTGGTGGAGTGTATTGGTTGTTACTGCTTGTTTCAATTTGATGGTTGGTGGTAATTTGCATAGTGGAAATTGGTTTAGGTGTGGGGTTACAGTTTATTATTTGTGCTTGAGTGTTGGACGTGGTAGTTGGCTGATGGTTGGTGGATATTTCCATGTGTTTGTATGTCACGTGTGTAGCCTTGCCTAGTTTAGTAGTTCGTGTGGGGCCAAAAAGGGATGGGTCAAAAGATTTGTCATTATTAATGTCATCACCGCGTTGTCTTTTAGTTTCATGACTACTAGAGTTGGCAGCGCGTTGTATCAACTGGATTGGGGCGTGGGGATGGCTTGGTGCTATGTGGGCCAGGTTTGACTTTTTGTGGGGAAATGGATAAAGCACTGAAACGATTGGCCTTGTAGTTAACGGTTTTTGCAGAATTTAAGGTTGGGTTAATTGGTGTTTTCTTCTTTCTAGTTACCAGTAACCAATCACCATGAAGATCCTTATTTCCATCATTAATGCTAATTACTTTTCCATTATCAGGTGACAAAATAATAGGAGGAGTAATTATGTCGTTATCGTTTTGAGAAGCTAGAATTGATTGCGTGAGATTGTGCTCATTAGACTTTTGGTTTTTTCTATGATTGGTGGCGGCGGTTTGCTTGTAGGGCGACTTATTCTGGCCGGCGATGATTGTTGTGGTGGTGCAGTTTATCCCAAGATGACCGTAACAACCGCAATTTGTGCAAATTAGACACAGACCTTCATACTGGACCTTGTACCAATGGCCATTAACCCAAATTTTTCCTACCACTGGAACAGTAAGATCAATTTCGACACAAACTCTTGCGAATTTTCCTCTTTCAACTTTCAGAGTATTTGTGTCTACTTTTATAGGTTGGCCAATCGCTGAGGCGATAGCTAAAAGGAAGCTTTCGTCATAGTAAACAAGGTTCAATCCTGAACAACGAACCCAAACAACAATGCGATCTACCTTTGCATCCGGAGAGGCGAATTCTGGGGACCAGTGTGAAACTGTGAGACAATGATCAAAAATTAGCCAAGGACCACCAGTAATGACTTTTTTCTTATCAGCTGCCAAATCAAATTTCACCATATAGAAACCGTTGTCGTTATCCATGATTTCAAACCCTCCTTGGAGTCTCCAAATTTTTTGAAGTCAGTCTCTCATGGTGTTGTAGCCGAGATTCTTTCCCAATAGCTTGACAACTATTGCATCTTTCCATGGTGTGTAGAGTTCTTGAAAGAGCGGTTACCACCCTCAAGCTCGATACGGACACGTTTCTTTTCAATCATGTCCTGTTTTTCACGGATTTGGATTTCTTGGGAGGGTCCTAAAAGTTTTTCACGAAAGGAAAGCTTAGGGGTTGAAGGCTTATGGAGGTCGGGTGGCTTTTTGGTGGTTTGCAGATTGAGATCACTTTGAGCGGAGAAGACAAACTCAGAGTTCATTGCACTCATCTTTCTTCAAATACTTTTTATGATAACATATATAATTCTCTTTCAAACCTGAAAAAACCGAAAAATAACAAATTGATAATTGGTGAAGTTTATGTAATACAGTCATTATAATTTTACCTATGTAATATAGTTAAAATGAGGAATGGAAAAAAAAAAAGAACATAACCTCCGTGGCATTTGAGATGCATGGATAAAGTTACTATTCTTAAGAAGAGAATCCCTAAAATTTAATATTTTTAGTTTTTGTATGAGCAGACAAAGAAAGACTCCAAGAAAAACCCAAAAACTACAAACCTTTTTTATTCTTTTAGTTCTAATAGGGAGAAAGTAAATTGAAACAACATATTTTCAATTGTCAAACCCACCAAACATAACCTAGAATATGAACACCAAACATGTGTAAATCCTCTTGCAAAAGACTCAAGATATATATAATGAAATATGCAGCCACTGTTTATGTCAATATAAAGTTTCTTCAACTGTATGAAGCCATGGAATTTAAATCAACAATACTAACCTAATAAAAATCTGGCATTAAAATGCTTTAGTGGAGAAATTGCTACACTAATAATGAATTAAAAGAGATGGATTAAGAAAGGATGATAACGTTTCAACAGGGAATAATAAGAATGAGCAGTTGAAGAAGTTCAAAGCACGATTGACCGTTACATAACAAAGAAGTACATGAATATGAATGAATTTTATACAAATAAATATGTAGTAAATTGATGAAAGAAAAGAAGAAAAAAAAGACCAAGAGAGCCACATGGCATAAGTATGAGAGATTAGTTAGAATATGGAGGGTTTTAGTGAGGTGACACATAAGTAAAGTGCAGCTTAGAATACATGTATGTATATATAGAGATGTTCTTTCCTTTAGTTAAATAAATGTGTTTTTAAACCCCGACGATCACAAAAAAAAGTGTTTTTAATTTCCCGTGTACGGTATTTATTGTATTCCGATTAAAAATGAGCTTTGAGCAAGTACAACTCTAATCAATTACTCTAGGGCCGTCAGTGCTGCAGATCCGGAGACATGTGTATTTGGAGACTTGAATATAGTCATATTTGTAGGCATAAATATTGTGTTCTTTTAGGCTATTAACATGGATGATGTAAGTTTGTTCGTAGATTTATCAATTTTGTTTTTAACGAATTTCAATTTATCTTATATCATTGTACTCTATCAATTTGAATAAATGAATATCGTTTATTTTTGTAAAAATAAAAACCTTCTTGTATTGGGATCCAAACCATATTTAATCCTCCCTCGGCTGTAATACTCATTTTGGTTCTTTTTATAAAAGACAAATGACTAAACATTAATTTACGTAATTGATCTATATTATGAATCAAATATATCAATTTTTTTTACCCATTTATCTCTTATAAAAAGGATAAGATAAAGTATATAACTCTGTCTAATATGCACATATAAATTATATGTACATTCTGTAACCCATTTTTCTCTTGTACACCATACAATTGGCCTTAATACACGACTTAAAATTTTCATTCATTGTTGTTTTTAATATTAAATATTTGTTTCGTGAGAGACAAGATCAAAGGTGAAACTCTTTCGTGGTCACAATATTTCTTTACTCTATAAACACTTGCAAAAATAAAAAAAGTAGAAAAAAATGATTAATATTATGTATTTTTTAAATAATTAAGTGAAATTTTATTTTTACTTGTAATCAAAGAGATAACTTGATTAGCAAAAAATATAAATAGTTTCATTTGGAAACAACACAAATGAGAAAAAATAATTAAATGATAACTATTTTCTTCTCCACTTTAGATTGTTCCATAAAGGAAGGGTAGAGACTAATGCCAGGAGATTTCAAAACAAGCAATTTCTTATTCAATGCATCATTCAGTAGGTTTTGGTTGAAGTCAGACTTAGCGACTCTCTAGCCAAAGGTTCTGATAATGCATCTATGAAAAACTTCACATTCTGCAACTTTCTTGGAGCTCAAAGCAAGCATATCAGAGCAAGATTAGAGATTGAGGCCAGATGGATTCCACCTTACCCTGGTTGGGTTACAGGTAAATAAATATTGATGGTTCAACAATAGCTTTTTTTTTTTGAAACAACAAATTTTATTTAACAATCTGATCTCTCTGCAAGACGAACAGAGATCGGTGAATCAGAGAATACAAACTAAAGACGTCGTATATAAGCGGAACATCTGAAAATAAACGCCAAAAAAACACCCCTACACACAACACCTAGCCACCTACAACACCCGCCAATAAAACCTCACCACCTAAAATCGACTCCTTCACAAAACGACCACTGAAAAAAGGATATTCATAACCACCCATCGCCACTACTCACCCCAAAATAAACACCTCTAAATGAAACACATCGTCCTCATCATCTAAGCTGAGACATTATTCTAAAGATCAATCAGCTTCCACCACCTCTCAACCTCTAGTCCACAGAAAGAACACCAAAACAGCCCAAAACCTAACTTGAACTAAAGAATTGACTCTCGATCTCGAATTAAAAGCGACAGACATCAAGACCAAACCAGTCGGGCACCCCTTATCACCGGTCCACTAGAGAAACACCGTAGTCAGCCAAACAAGAATGCAACTAGACACCAACTCCCGATCTTGAAGAAAAAGTAACCGGCCCACCAGAATCCACCACACAAAAAGTAAGACAGACGACCTGATTTTTGGTGGTGCAAACATCACTCAAAAAGGAAAAAATGCCCTGCTCTAAGGACACACACCCTCAAAACACCCTAAACACCTTAGCAACACAAAAACTCAAAGAGGTAGTGTAACAAACCGATTTTTGCTAGATTTATTTTAATTATTAATTATTATGTGTGTTTATATGTGCTTGTATGTGATTATTTGTCTCTGTGTGTATTTTGGTTGAGATTAGTGAATTTTGGCTTAAGAAGGGTATTTTAGTCTCATGGGTATTTTGATCATTTGGTGAGCAAGGGTAAAATAGTCTTTTGCTTGCGAAAATTATTTTTAGTGTTTTAAGTGTGAATAATTATTTTTACTAAGTTACTAGTGAGATGGGGTAATTAATTAGAGATGGTAACTATTCGTTATTTTTTAACGGTTAAGTGTGTAGTAACTCGGTGAATTAGTTAGTGTGAACTTTAGCCCATTAAGACAATTGAGGGTTGAGCCCATTTGTGAAGAGGCTATATAAACACTAGTCTTAAGAGAAATTAGGTCATTTTACGCTCATTCACACATTGCAAAACATTTTGGAGAAAGAGGTAGAAAGAGAAAGTGAGACAACAAGGGTTAGAAGAAGATCTAGAGAGATAAAGCTTGGATTGGAGCTTTGGAGAAAAAGTGAGGCTAAGATTCTAATTCTTGGAGGTTAGAGGTAAAGGGGCTAGTGATTGTTCATGATTAAGTCATATTTTACTTTTCTACTTAAGTGCATAAGTGTTTATTTGTGAGTAGTGATTCTTTTTGTGAATTTTTAATGTCAATTTCGTGTCCCCTATTTGATGATAAGTTTGGGTATGCTAAATTGATGTTATACTTGTGGTTGTTGTTGATTTTGCATGATTAAAGTATGTTGATAAGTTACTTAGTTGATTTTTGCTTAAATGGTTGAAAATGAAGTTGTTGTTGTTGTTTGTTGATGAAATTGTGAGATTATGCTATGGTTGATGTTATAATGTGTTGTTGATGATAATTTATACCTTGGGGTTGTTATTGGTGAAGTTATGGTTGAGTTGTTGTTGTTTTAATGAGTTTTGAAGAAAATTGGTCATTAATGGTGAATTATGAATCTTGATGATTTGAGGTGAATTGTTGATGTTGTTGTGTTGAGTTAGGCTTGATGAACTTCTATTTTTGATCATAAGTCTTGGTTGTGAAAAGTTTTGGGAAGAAACTTGGAGTTTTGAATGAAAAGCTAGTATAAGTGATTTTGAATGATAAGCAGTCATAAGTGATTTTGGGAAAATTATTTTGGGATGGGAGAAACTTGAATTTTTTGTAGAATGTGATAGAGCTAAGTGTAACGAACGCGTAGGCGAAAACGACATCAAAAATCGATTAACGATTTGAATTTTATGCGTGAAATGGTGAAAACGGAAAAATCAGAAAATATGTCCTGTCAGACGAGCACGATCGTGCGCCCTACAGGCACAGACAATGTGTGTGGCTCGACATTTAGCTGCACAACCGTGTGTGCTGTAGGCACGACCGTGCGTGCTGTCAGACTTTCGATTTTTGCATTTTTGAGCATTTTACACCCTTTTCTGTTTTGAATTGGCCTTTGGTGTGAACATGAAAGTTTTAGATAAAGATGTTAGCTTTCTAATGGTTTTAGTTTGGCTTAAAAACTATTTTTAGTTTTTGCGTTATGATGAAAATACTACAAGTAGGTCTTGGTGAAATTTTACGAAAATTCAACATAACTATTTTTGAGCGAACCCAAAAGTTATGGTTTGATTCCCAACCTCAAAACTTGAGTAGTAGGAGTCTAATTAGGATGTTTAATAGTATTGGTTTTGCAAAATGATAAAACGATACGAACTTATATGAACTTTGGTATTTGTCGGGTTTGGCACAAATATTTTGGACATGCTAGATGGAGATTAATCACTAAACTTAGTAAGTTAAAACTTGTCAAGGGTCTACCTGATCTGAACTATAATTCAAATTCTCTTTGTAAGGCATGTCAAAAAGGAAAAATTGTTTAAAATTATTTTAAAGATAACATCATCATTTCTACCTCCAGAACTTTGTAACTTTTTAACATTGACTTGTTTAGGCAAGTTAGGCCTGCTTTTGTCAATGGAAAGAGGTATGGACTAGTCATTGTTGATGCCGTTAGTAGATGGATTTAGATGAAATTCCTTAAAAGAAAGGATGAGTCAAGTACTATATTTAGTATATTCTACAAACAAGTGCAACTTGAAAAAGATTAGAAAATATTAAAAATTAGAAGTGATCATGGTGGTGAGTTTGAAAGATAAGTCCTTTGAAACTTTTGTGAGGCACGTGGAATTCTCCATGATTTTTCTTTCCCTTGAACTCCACAACAGGATGGAGTTGTAGAAAGTAAAAACTGATCTCTTCTAGAAATGACACACATCATGAGAAATGAAACTAAAATGGTTAATCATTTTTGGGTAGAAGCCGTAAATACAACATGTATTTAAAATAGAACCTATATCAGAATTATCTTCAACAAAACTCATTATGATATTTAAAGAAAAAAATTTAATATCTCTTATTTTCATCCGTTTCGATGTACTGTTATATCTTAAACACTAAAGAACATCAAAAGAAATTTGATGTCAAACTCAACAACGTATCATATCAGGCCACCCTAAATAACGACATACAAAGTGTATAATTATGAAACCCTAATAGTTTAAGAATCTATACATGTATGATTTGATGACAAAGAGCATAATCATGATAGAATAGAGGTAGTTGAAGCTTTTGCAGATCTTTTGTAATAGTTGAAACAATCCATTATTGATTTTTGTAAATAAACTCTACCAATTGCATTTTGTTCTCAAATATCTAACTTAACACAAATGGAAATTAAAATATTTGACTTTTTAAAAAATGATTTCTTATAATTCGCAATGTTTAAAGAATGCTCAGAGGCACCAGTTAGATAAACTTTTTTTTTTTTTTTTTTGTCATTAAATTCTTTGTGCAGTTTAGCATAACTCTATCAAAAGTAATCACAGCTTATATAAAAGAGAGATCGTTTTTAACTTGAAATTGGTTTTCTTAAACTATCTTCTACTTAGTGCTTTAGTACCACGTACTGATCATGATTTGGCAAACTAACCTTAAATAAATGAGAGCATGAATACACCAATTTAAACGTCAAACCCAAAAAATACTCACATAACACCGAAAGCAAGAAGACCCAATTCTAATAGGACTAAAACAAGACAACAGAAAAGGAATGTGGAAACCTGGGGAGTAGTACTTAGTAGTACTACTGGACTATAATTTTTTTTTTAGACCCATACCTTGGAAAGGCCCACCTCTATTGAGCGGTTTACACACCCCAAAGTCCGGCCCTACACATAATATAAGATACACTCCTCAAGACATCCACTACTAGAAAAAGCAAAAGTAGCGAGGGAAATTAGTGACAGAAAAAATGAAATTCCTCACAAATTCCTTGGTCGCAAAATTTATTGACAGAATTAGAAAGGGATTTCACGTTTTCCCTCACTAAATATCCCTCACCAATTTTTGTTTTTTTAGTAGTGATCACCAATACATTTATTTGATACAAACGAAGGATCAAGTGAAGCAAATATGCATGATTATGTTGCATGCCATTATACAAACATCACACTAGCTTTCATTTTATTTTATATGCGCACTCTAGCCAATTATAAAGATGAACACTTAGTTATATCCATAAAAGCCAACCCCGTTGACCTATAGAGCTACCTTTTCCCCCTTGACAAGATGACCATCAATATCTCTAGTGCATTTGCTGAGGTAGTCCATCCATCCATTTGGAGTATCAACATCCTCATTGTTTTTCTCATAATCAATAGTCCATCTAACAGCAGAACTTCCATCAGCCTTGTTAATCACTTCTAAGATAACCTTGAAGATCTTATAGTTTTCAATATCTCCACCAAACAGCTTGAAAGTGATCTTTTTGTTCTGCTCATCAACTTCTTCAACACTCTCATTGCATGTGTGTACCTCGCCATCTGTTGTTATCTCAGAGGCAATTATAATATCAATATATAACAATAAAATACGTTTTTTACCTCTAAAGAAAAATAAAATACGTTATTTTAAAACGAATATAAAAAAGTTTAGCTTCACCAAAACAAAAATGAATAAAAAGATATTGATAGCGAAAACGGATACATATTTAAGTGGAGAAGTGAGGTGTTCAGAGTTCGAACCCCGTCTCCTAAATATATTATATACAATGTTCTTACCAACTCAGTTAAACCTACAGAGACAATGTGTGATTATTCTGATTTCCTAATAATGAGTTTTGAGAACTTAACTTTATATATATATATATATATATATATTAAAAACTTAATTTATTATAATCTATTAAACTATTTATAAATTAAGTCACTATTGGTTTAAATTATCGCCTTCATTATATTTTAATATTTTATAGGTTAAATTACACTAGGTGTCCTTTAAGTTTGATGTTTGTAATAAATTGATCATTTAAGTTATTTTAGTCACAAATAAGTCTTTAAGTTTGAGGTTTGTAACAGATTGATCCTTTAATTTATTTTGGTCACACCTAAGTCCTTTAAGTTTGTAAATGTTTTCAATTTAGTCATTTTCTTAACCAAACGTTACAAAAACAATGATGTGGCAAAAAGACTAAATAAACAAAATAACTTAAATGACCAATTTGTTACAAACCTCAAACCTAAAGAACTTAGGTGTGACCAAAATAACTTAAAGGATCAATCTGTTAAAAACCACAAACTAAAATGGCCCCTTGTGTAATTTAGCCCATTAATATATAAAAATTTCTTTATTACGTAAATTGTTGCCTTGGTTGTTTAGGTTCAAATTATCTTCTTCAAAGTATACTTTTTGTTAGACAAATGTATGTTAGTTGTTATCTTAATGTCCTTGAATCAAATCTGGAGCCTTCTTTATAAGATTCGTTGGTGTTCTTCAGTTCGCAAAACTTTTTTATTTTTTTGTAACGACAATTTTTTTAAAACTTGGTCCTGCTTAAAACGAGCAGAGACCAGTATCAGAGATTACATAACAAAAGGCGTTGTATATGGGCGAAACACCTAAAATAATACCATAAAAAACACCATACACCAATCATCTAACAAAGACCTACCTTTAACATTCATAAGAACAACAACCACCAAAACCAACTTCACCACCTAAATCAAACTCCATCGTAACACAACCACTGAAAACGAAATCCATATACCCCTTTCACTCGCTGCTCACCCTTAAAAACACACCTCTAAACCAAACAACCTCTTCTCATCACCTTAACTGAGCCATACTCGAAAATGACATATTTCAATGCTTAGTCGGCCACCACCATAGCTTTAACCTCGATCCACCACAGAAACAACCAAAATTAGCCCAAAGCAAAACTTGAATCAAAGCACTGACTCCCGATCTCGAATCTAAAGTGATCGGCTCATCAGACTCCAGAAACAAATCAGTAAGGCACCCCTCACCCCCCGTCAACTGGAGAAGACATCATGACCAACCAATTAAACTTGGAATTAGACACTAACTTCCGGTTTCGAAACAAAAGGGATCGGCCGATCAGAATCCATAACACAAACCTGTAAGACATACAACAAGATGGATGGTGTTGCAAACAAAAATCATATCAAAGAAGGAAAAGACTCAGCTCGAAAACCACCCACACTCAAGCCCCCAAACACAAAATCAACCAAAAGCACCAAGAGCTAGCGACAACGAATATGGACCCAAAAACATATGCGGCCTACAACTAAAACACCGAGAGCTCACTACCACCTACAAAAACACCAATAAAACATCCACCTCCCTACCTAAAAAAACGTCTACCACCCCACTAAATCAGCTCTCGTTCATCAAATGTTCAAAAAACACTCAAACCCCAACTGAAAACACCAGTGCAACCACCACACACCACCACACAAACCTACACCTCCACAGCCTCCCCCAACCATTTCGTAGCACGTATGACACTACTACAACAAACAACCACGCAAAATCAATGTGACATTACCCCAATACAATCACCACAACATCACCAACGAGACACCCACAGACAAACCGATTCCCCAAAGGCTGACCAGCCACACCAACAACCACCTTACACCACCATATATGTTGTTACCGTCGACGGCACACTCTCTCACCTCCTACAATCCACCACTTTATCACCACCACCATACAAAACTCCAACTGAACCACCACCCCCATCTCCACCAAAACTCAGTGACCTTAAAACACTACGCATCACAACCTCCTCTCCACCACAAACCCACCATAACCCGTGACCTCCGCCTCCACAAAGCATCATGTCCCCCTTACCACAACACCTCATCACCACCAAAAAATGTGAACAACAATACACGAGGTCGTCGACGTAGCAGCTAGTCGTGACTGGAAACCAAGGCAAGCACAATCGAACTCAGAACACACAGATTTGGATCAGATCGGATCAAATAATACAAAGTCGTATCAAAAACATTGAAACAGAACAGAAAACATTGAAACGAAATAGAAAACGAAGTAGCCATCACGACACCAGATCCGACGCGGTGGCGTGACCCTTTCAGGGGGGTGGATAGAGGTGGTGCAGCCGCAAGAGGCGCGCGCACCACCTAACAGATGGCTACATCTTTACTAGCCGCGTACAACGTGTTTGGACGGAGGGAGAGGAACTCGACTTTTCTAGAGAGAAGGCAGAGGATACTTTTCTAGAGAGAAGTTGTTTATGTTTTCTAAAAAAAAAACTTTTTTAATTAGAACTATAATGATCATTAAAAAAAAAGTAAACATAAATATTTTTAAACATAGTTACCTATGACAAAAGTCCAATGTTTAACCGAATCATTGTGATGCCAGTGTTCACCTTCGTGAAGCTTACCATGATGAACTCTTTCACAAACGTTTTGCACTTCGTGAAGTTCTGATGCATATTGTTTGAAGAACTTCTCCCCTGGTGCTTTAATCCCAAGTTCAGTGATAAGTTTACCAGCGAGCACCATTTTTGAAAAGGAAAAAAATAACTAAATACACAATAATAGAAAGAAAGAGAAGAAAGAAACAAAATAAGGGATGTTTTATGATATGATGGTGTATGAAACCACATGCCTTAAATAGAAATTTGATTACATTCACTATGCAATAGACCTAACAAATTAAATTATGCGGCCCACTACTTGATCCGTGCTCCCCCAACCAATGCCATGACATGATCTAATTTACGAAATATTGATTATAACCTGCTAAATCATTTATAAATTTAATATTTAATTTTCCCTTCTAGAAATGCATTTTTATCGTTTTTGTTTTGGTAGAAAAATACATTTTTAATGTTTTTTTTAGTCTAAAAATCAATTTCAGAATTTTTTTTCTTCAAATTTTTATATATGTAAACCATTATTAACACTTGAATAGAAGGCAAACGGACAATAAGCTGCGCTGCTAAACCTTTTTAATGTTAATTACAATAAACAAGAAATCAGGTAAAAATAATTATTATATATCATATATGAAGAATATGGATCATTGTTACTAATATTCGGCTCAAAAGATATCGTTTTCAATTCTAAATTTTATGTTAAGTTTCTTTAAAAAAAATTATGGTAAATTAACCAACTAAACTTACAAATAATGGTGGAAGTGTTTGTTTGTTGTGAGCGAATTGTAGTGTTAAGGAGATTATGCCTATAAATTTTAAAAAATAAATAAAAATCACAAACTGTGTAGATTAACTGCAAAGCACAAATATCCATTTATTTATACATCACATGATACATTATTGTTCCATATAACGAAAGATCAACCGAAGCCATTACAAACATCACACTAATTATAAAATAACCACTTATATTCACAAAGGCAGCCCCATTAAGCCATAATTTCTTATTTATTGCTTTTTTTTATCACTTATATGGAGATAATTAAGCCTTGACAAGATGAGCATCCATGTCTCTAGTGCTTTTGGCAAAGTAGTCCATATAGCCATTTGGAGGATCAATTTCCTCATTGATTTTCTCATATTCAATAGTCCATTTAACAGCAGCACTTCCACCAGCCTTATCAATTACTTCAAGGATGAGCTTAAAGACCTTATAGTGTTCATCAATATCTCCACCGAAGAGCTTGAAAGTGATTTTTTTGTTCTGCTTATCAAGATCTTCAATAATCTCATGACATGTGTGTACTTTGCCATCTGTGTTGTGATATCATGGGAAATCAATACAAAGAAAAATAAAAACTTTGAATATAGAAGTATATATAGAATCCCTATATTTATATGACCAAATTTAACAAATGGTTAGAATGAAGCACAAAGTTTCCGTTAAAGTGATTTCCTCATTTAAGTGATTTTCAATGTTTCCAAATTTTCCTGTATCTATGAATTGTATTTCTATTCACGTAAAGTAGACTCTATTCACGTATAAGTAAACCCTCTTTTCAACATTTATAAATACATGTTCTTATAAGTAAACTCTATTTACGTATTTCTATTTAACTTAAACCTAAGTTACCTATGTGATTTAAATTTGCCGTAACCTTAAGAATACGCGTATATTTAATTTTAGATCGGGCGATGATGCAAATGTAAAGTGGTGTATATTTGTTTTCCAAAGAAGCAATAGCCATACACAAACTGAAACAGAAAAAATACCCCACAAAACAATAGAAATACGCAAAAGATTTATGTAAAGGGAAATGTTAACAATAACCAGTGTCACATAGGCACTCCCTAAAAACCTTTAATAATAAGTTTTTTTTTATAAAAATTTATATAATCATTACATTAAAATTTATAATATTTAACTTTTTAAAAGAATATTTTCAAATTTGAGATTCTTAGAGAGTGCTTTAGAATACTCATTAACAAGATCTCTAAAGCGAAACATTTATCTCTATCCTAACGCATTTATCTCTATCCTATCCACTAAAACAATGACTCCTTTAACAGGATAAGTACCGAACAAACGGTATAGTGAATTGAATTCACGGCAGTTTACGTAAACTTGTTTTACATGTGTGTATTAACTCATTTCACGTGTCCCCCACCCCACACTAACGCATAAAAGTCAGGATAACATATATTTATTGTGTTAGTGTTTTGTTAGATGTTTCAAAATACTCCATCAAATATCAGGATAAAAGTTCTCATCCTGGTTCAAAATAATTCCCTGTACACTCTTATGGACTTTTCTTTCTAAAAATATCCTTAATTTTTAATTTTAATTTTATTTTAAATATAAATAATAAATAAATAAGAATAAATTTAATTTAAAGAGAAAACTCACACACGATTCCTTATAAATTGTTCTTGCTGTTAGCCAGTTATAAAATAACATGTGGATTACTAATCAATGTCACTAATCCTCCTCGTTAACCCTCTTTTATCTCCGTTTACCACATATCAAACTCACAAAAAACTAGCACAAAACAAAAACTTATGTTACTTTTTATCAGCCGATTTTATGTTGTACATCTGTGTTGTTCCCCTCAATACAACCGACAAAGATTGTCAAGTATTTTCATATCCCTTCCACAAAAATCCGTATTTCCATATTATTTTATTACTTCCATAAAAAACAGTATTTCCATTTTAATTTTATTATTTTATTAACATAAGTTACTCTTCTTTAACCTTTGATCAACTGTAAAAAAACGTGAGCAAAAAATAATGGTAAAGATTGAACTTTAAATCCTCTAAAAAAGATTAGTAACAAACGTGAGCACAAATTAATGTTAAAGATTGGATTTTAAATCCTCTAAAAAAAAGATTAGTAACAAACGTGAGAAAAAAATATTGTTAAAGATTGAAGTTTAAATCTTCTAAAAAAATATTAGTAACAAACGTGAGCAAAAAATAATGTTAAAAATTGGACTTTAAATCCTCTAAAAAAATATTAGTAACAAACGTGAGCAAAAAATATTAATGTTAAAGATTGAAATTTAAATACTCTAAAAAAAGGATTAGTAACAAACGTAAGCAAAAAATAATGTTAAATATTGAACTTTAAATCTTCTGAAAAGCAGATTAATATCAAATGTGAGCAAAATATAATGTTAAAGATTGAACTTTAAATACTCTAAAAAAAAGATTAGTAACAAATGTAACAAAAAATATTGCTAAAGATTGTACTTTAAATCCTCTAAAAAAAGAGGACTCAAAATATTTTAGAAAAAGATTTGTTAGCACTATATTAAATATTAATAAGTAAGGTAGTCACAGTTCATAGTTCGTTCCCGTATTGTTTAGTTTTTCTCAACCTCTCTCAACCCTATGCATCAAAATTTAGAATTAACCTGTAAATTTTTTTTCTTTTTCTTTCATGTTACAACTAATCAAAGTCGATTAATTTTATGGATTATATTTGACTTTGTTGGTTTATAAGTGATTATGAGTAAAAAATAATTTTGTTATATGTCTTGACAATATTTTGTTTATAAATCAATATATCAATAAATTTCATTAATATTTTAAAATTTTAATCAAAATTATACAAACAAACATAATATAATAATCATGTGCGTTAGTGCAGTAGAAAGAGCGGACAAACAGGCACGATATTTCCACTAGTCAATTTATAATAACAATGCAGTATTTATTATTTTTTTTATTATTATACTCTTATTTATTTAGTAACAAAAAAATACTCTTATTTATTTAATTTCGTCCAACTTAACTACTTCATTAGCTACAATTAATAAGGATTCAATGACTTCAATAGTCGTAAGCTAAAAAGAGTTCTTAAATAAATTCTATTTATATTGAAACCTTGATTATTTCACGTAAAATGAATTACAATTTTGTTTACTTTCTTGTTAAAAAAACAATTTTGTTTAATTTTAAACCCTATTCGTTAAAAACTTTGAACTTTGCTGAAAACATTAAAACACTCTTTTTTTAGTTGGTAAAAAAAAACTCATTTTAAATGTGATTATACTATTCTAATGACAAATGAAAGTTTGAGATTTTTAGGAGAAATAAAATTTATGGTAAATTCATAATTAGTTATTTTTAAAAACATCACCGCACAAAAATCTTTTTTGTTTTGTTTTGTTGAGGCCATCTTTTCAGATTTTTAACCAACTAAGTTGACCTAGTGGTGTTTGTGATCTTAGAATATTCTCTTCTTAAAATTCCGCATTAGATTCATTCTATGCCAATTCCCATAGTAGTTTAGCCAGTTCAAAACAAAAAATTATGATAGACCGAAATCGCACGGAACTCAACTAACAAGGATCAAAATATAAACAAAATTAATAACAGCTAATAAAATTAAAATAAAACAAGATAATTTGATTGGAGTTTATTTGACTTAAGAATCATAATTACCTATGACATAAGTCCACTGTTTAACCGAATCAGAGCCATGCCAGTCATCACCTTGATGCAGTTTAGTTTCATGGACTCTTTCACAAAGGTTTTGTACATGGTGTAGCTCTGATGAGAATAGTTTAAAGAACTTGGCAGAGGATGCTTTAACACCAATTTCGGTGCTAATTTTACCGGCGAGCACCATTTCTGTGAGAAACAAGCAAGGGATAATATGAGCAAGTGGACTCAACCTTAAGCCTTAAATAGAAGAACCAACTTTTTCTGTTGAAGAAAATAGAAACACCAAATTAAATATTACTACCCACTACCACTAGACAGTGGTGGAGCCAAGCAAGAAAACAAAACTTCGGATGGATTAACAAAAAATAATCTTGAATATATAAACATAAAATTTATGTTGTAATCAACAGCAAACACAAAATTCATCATAAAAAAAATTATATACCTTCAAAATTTAAAATAATTATTTACACGTTCCGAATGACTTAAAAGTGTAATTGTAATGCATATTGGAAGGGAGAAGAGGGTAGGGTCGACCCAACACTTGATGAGGCAAAGCGAATTTTAAAAGTGAGACTTTTTTAGTTAAAAAAATATTAATAATATTTTATTTTTATCTAAGTTTTAATTTTCAAAATTTTTGAGATGCAAAATCATATATGAAATGAAATCATCATAATTGATTTCATTTAACATTTATTTTTTAATCGACAATAAAGACAATTCATTTAATCTTTGTTTGAAGACGATTCTTTCAAAAAAAAAAAAAGAAATCTTTGTTATGTAACGAAAACAAAAAAAAAAAAAATTATCTTTGTTGAGACATTTAAGACTTTGTAAATGAGAAATTGGAAAAACCAAAAGTCTCCTAAAATAATTGAAGTAAACAAATGGATGAATTACGAATGAGTTGTTGTTGTGTAACACATGTTTTAAGAGAAAGTCAATGTGTAAAAAGAAAACACATAATACATAAGAGTTTTTTTTCTCTTGAAAGAAAACAAATTAATACTAGGCTAAAAACAATTCAAATAAGTAATGTATATACTTTTTATAATGCCCGAAAGAAGGAAAACACATAAAAAGTTTATAATGTCTGAAAAGATAACTTTCCAAAGTAATATTAGGCTAAAAACCTACCGGCTGAAGCCAGAGAAAAATGACAAATTGCCAATTTCTCCCTCTGCAACGTCTTTTGAGACTTCTTGAATTTTAATTCTTCATCTTCCTAAGGTCTTCACAACTCTTCAAATATCTTGTTTTGCCGATATGCATGATTTCTTCGTGAATTACAACAAAACATCCTAAAATTGCTATGTTTCAGGAAAAATACAATTACAAACTCAAATATAGGAAATGTTACAAATGTCCCGAAATCATAAGAAATTGTTCTAATACTCCACTATTCTGCTTGTAAAACCTACTGAAATTGACTGAAAAACAAGTTAAGAATAACGTAAGATGACCTGCCATCAATCTCTCAAAAGCAGGGCAACGAGTATTAATTAAATTGACCCTTCAATCCATTCCAACTTATTTCATGAGCATATTCACCCTCCCATTTTCACTTTGTGATGAAATTAAAAAAATTATGAACTCATTCTCGTGGGGTCTTTCAGGTTCGCAATGTAAAGGTATTCACTATTTGTCATTGGAGACCGTTATTCCTAAGATCTATAAGGCAAGATATTACCCGCATTAACATCTTCGAATCATCCTTGGGGCATAATTGTAGTTTTGTTTGGAGAAGCATATGAAATTTTAAGTTTATCCTTAAACTGTGTGGCATCTGGCATGTGGAGATCAATAGGTGGCACTTCTAAATCCGGTTGGAATTATAGTTGGATCTCAGACAATGTCACCTTCACACAGCAAAATAATGGTTTTTTGTTTTTCCTTATGGCTGACCTTAATTAGTGTATGACATTGTGTCCTTTCAGAGTATAAAGCCTAGATTGTCCAACCTTTGCACTTGATATTCAATCAACAGGGTTTCGAACATATCATCAACACGACTTTGCATGCTTCAATGGTGAGTATTCTATTCGTAGTGCCTATTGATTATGCATGAATAAATTACTTGATACAACTCACTTTAAGGCGCAATGATATTGGATTTTACCCTAGAAACTGAAGATGCCACCAAAAGTGAAAATTTTATTTGGAGAGGTGTAGGAATTATCTCCTAACATGTATGAGCCTTAAAGATAAAGGACTCAATAACATTACATCTTGTCTTATGTGTAGTCGGCATAATAATGATAGACTCCATCTCTTTTTTAAATGTCCAAGCAGTTGTAATATTTGGAGTTTGTGGGAAGCTTATCCTTTCATATGTAATTTAATCAATCAAGGACATGAAAGCACTGATACTAATTTTAACATACTAAAGATATTACAAGTTGACGACGCAACCTTGTTTTGTTATATTTTGTGAAGCATTTGGAAGAAAAGAAATAATAAAGTTTGGAATGAGGTGGCGACGCACAATCCTTTGTTTTGGAACAGAAGCCTAAAGAAAGTTCTAAATGAACGATGCCAAGTGAAGGGCTCATCAAATGCAACATCAATGCATCCTTTTCAAAACAAAATAACAAGGTTGAAATAGGCATGTGTTTAAGCGATGAGTAAGGTACCTTCATTCTAGCTAAAACTAAATGGTTTAGCCGTGTGTGTGACGTACATGTTGAAGAAGCTCTTGGATTATGTTGGAACATTGATGTAATATTGGAAGAAAAATTGGAAGAATAAACATCAAGTAATTATAATTTGATCTAATATTGTGTGAATTAAAAAAATAGAGTGTGAGGATGCCACATAAAATAGAACACACACATTAGTAGTGTTTAATTGCGGTATTTAATTTTAAATACTTGATAATGATAAAAATAATAGTAGTTATTATTTTTATTTGAGAATATCACTTCCTATAAACTTAGCTTATGGTGGTTGTGATAAGAATAAGAATTTAATTAAATTTCTTATATTTCCTTCATTCAAATCCAATAGTTTGTTTTCTGCACTTTTGTGGATTTGTTTCTTTTGATCATACCCACAAGTGTTGTTGAACTGATTAATGGATAAACTCCATTTTAATCTTATCCATTAAAGTAACTGTTGTTGCACCAATTTTTGCTAAAACAGTTACATAATCTCTATATAAATAGAGGAGGACTCCACTCAGTTCAAAAATCACACCAAAGAGTTTCATTGAGTTGTCGGGAACTCTTTCTCTCTTCTCCCTTTCTTGACTTGTGTTGACGAGTCTTTCTTTTCTTTATCTCATTTTTTTTGTACCTTCGAAATTAAGAGTGTTCTTAAGACCATAGTCTCTTTTTCGGTTTAATGTCCCTTCGAAATTAAGAATGGTCTTAAAAACATAGTCCCTTCGATAGTATATGTCCCTTCGAAATAAAGAATACTTTTAAGATCACAGTCCCTTCTTTGGAATAACAATGTCCCGTCAGAATTTAGAATGATCTTAATGGTATATAAAAATTATTTCAATATTTTTCTATTTGAGGAGAAATGGTGGTATCACCATATTTGAGCGGTCGTAGTGCCATATTGATGTTTTGAAGAAATTAAAGTTAGAATGGTGGTAACACCATATTTGAGTAACAGAGTGGCAACAATACCATATTAAAGTGGTTTCACTAGTGCAAAATTGATATAAGAATTATGTGTATTATACTTATTTTATTAAAAATAGGTGTGAAATATAAATAAGGTGGCAGTTTTGTAAATATATTGTAAATTTTGTTTTTGTGAGTAAATTTCAAAACCTGATTTT
>Ga0315915_1002037_pt1 | contig 25155 bp, 9 predicted proteins | sample MpolbnodulesMG_FD_207738 | JGI IMG/M metagenome (GOLD analysis project Ga0315915, IMG submission 207738) | Medicago polymorpha root nodule microbial communities from Los Angeles, California, United States - branched nodules | ecosystem: Host-associated > Plants > Roots > Nodule | place: USA...
TTGTCACTGCCACGGAGGTTGACAAGGCGTTTAGTGCCACGGGGGGATGAACGGGCGTTTAGTGCCACAGGGCGATGAACGAATACTCAGTGCCACGGGGCGATGAACGAATACTCAGTGCCACAAGGGAAGAGCGAATACTCAGTGCCACAGGGGGGATGAGCATTTGTCAGTGCCACGGGGGGTTGACAAGGCGTTCAGTGCCACGAGGGGATGAACGGGTGTTCAGTGCCACGGGGGGATGAACGGATACTCAGTGCCACAGGGGGATGAGCGAATACTCAGTGCCACGGGGGGTTGACAAGGCATTCAGTGCCACGGGGGATGAACGGGCGTTCAGTGCCACGGGGGGATGAACGAATACTCAGTGCCACGGGGGGATGAGCGTATGCTTTGAAGTCTTTGCAATATTTTCTTGGTATTGATTTTGTTGGCGCAATTGAGAAGGCGAGTAATCATTTTGTAGAATGGCGAAGATAGTCACTTTGTAGAATGGCGAAGATAATTACTTTGTAGAATGGCGAAGATAACCACTCTGTAGAATGACGAAGATAATTACTTTGTAGAATGGTGAAGATAACTACTTTGTACAATGGCGAAGATAATTTAGAAAATAGGGTGCCTCGTTAAAAAATCTGCAAAACAAATCTCAAAGGTCGAAAACAGTTAGAATAACTCGTTGTTTCATCATTAAGCCTTTAGTGGTGGGATCGTTGCTTCTACATTTCATTATGGCGTGCTGTTTGATGAGTTCTTCCTTTTGCTTAAACCCACCTTTGGCAGGCTTGTTTGCCTCCCAAATTTATTTATCTGAAATATGGTGTTACTTCCAAAATAGAAGAGTCTTAATCATATTCAATATTACTCAATAAGAACTAATTACTCGTTGTCTTCTTTTATTAACTCGCCCATATTTTCTATTCCTCTTTCTATTCATTTCCCTCTCCTACTAGATTTCAAATAATTTTCTTCTTAACCGTCTTTTTGATCATTTTGAACGAACTCGTCTACTTTACTTTCTCTTAACTTGAAGCTTACTCACCCGATATCTTATTTTTCTAAATCTGAAGTAACTCGTCCACTTCATCCTTTTTCTTTTATACTTCTTCTCTTAAATTTGAATTAACTCGCTCCTATTTTAACTTTTACTCACTCTCCTTCTCCTATTTAAATTGAAACTAATTTTCTTATTCAGTTCTATCCCCTTACTACTTTCTCGCGTAAACTTGGGACTAACTCTTAGTTTAATCCTTTTTCTCTTTCCGCTAACTCGCCCAATATGTATATTCCCCTAACTTGAAATAACTCTTCCACCTTTGTCTAAATTAGAACCAACTGCTCTTCTTGTTTTCTACTACTTTTCATGCTCCTGTTAAAAAAGAAACTACTCGCCCATTTAATAGGGATTTAGTGAGAAAGGTACTCATGCCGCCATTAAGAGTAGGTTACTGGTCATGATTTGTAAAGTCAACCGAAAAAGCATTGAGAGGCATAATTCCAAAACATGCCACAAAACTTAAAATTTAAAACACAAGTTTTAAGATCCTCAATTATATATAAATGATATGAAGTACAAACATCAAGTCTGCTTGTCGTCTGTTGCAGATCATAGCGTTCCAATGAGAATTTCCTACTGAGCATAACATTCAAATGCATATACTTCACTTGAAAGGTCTCGGCCATGTATAAAATTGCATGAAACTATCAGCTGTCAAAAGACTCTCATATCATGGAGGTACTATCAAGCTATTGTACTGAAGACCATTAATTAGATCATTTATAATTTATGAAAACCTTCTTTAGTTAGTGTGCTACAGGCCAAAGGCTATCATTTCAAAATATCCACTATAGTATAGCTAGATAGATTTTGCATATTTTACTATCTTTTGAGTCCATATTTTAATTATTCCTTTTCTTTCATGGAGCTAAATCTGTTATTCAATTTTACCTCTTTAATGCGGATCCATCTTTTCGTTATCCTAATCCTTGCGCCATTAATCCAAGATTTAAGTTTTTACTAGGCAGTTTGTTCAGTTCGCAAAGTAAATGGTACATGAAATGGGTTTCCAAGAAAGAGAGATGGGTCACTTGGACCTCTTAAATACCAAGACTTTCCTCGCCAGAATCCCTCATATGTGACCTTTTAACAATACTGCATTTTACTTCTACCACAGGGTACCTAGAGTAGTCTTTCTCCTATTAACTTAGTGTTTTATTCATCATTCTTTCTTTATTTTCTTCAAATCAAACAGTATATTTTCTCAGAATATATAGGGCAATAGATTTTCTTCAAATCACAAAGTGAAAATATATTGTCTCAAAATATATTGAGCACAAAATTTTAGTGTAGATATATTGTCTCAAAATATGTTGAGCAAATTTTTGCTCAATTTTATTTTGAAACAGTAAAAAGTAATTTGTCAAACGTTGAAACACATATAGATTAAGTTCAATATAATTAAAAGATGATAGTTTCTGGCAGGGTCCTATTGCTATCACAAAAGAAAACAACGCCCTAAAATAATGAAATCACATGACATCGAAATACAGAACAACAAACATTGTCTATAAAAGTTTGAAACAATTAAACTAACTAAAACATGACGGTTGTACGATAACCATGATTTTAGAAGGATAAAACCTGGTTTAGTTGTCGGGATTGTGAGAATATTAATCACGAAAATTGAAGACATGCTGCACTCCATTTGATTTCCTGCTTATGCGCCAATCCTCATATGGGGTTGTTGAGAGAAACAACAACAAACTCTTCTTTGTTTGCTTATCTCTGATCACTTAATTTCGTCATATTATTGTGTAGTTCGTTGTTGGCGTTTCTTTCTTGAAGTTTCATCACCTCGTCGGCATCGTGGTCGGAAGATTCAGTCGTCATAGCGGTTAAGAGATTGGGCGGCATCGTGACGGAAGATTCGGTCATCATGGCGGCTAAGAGATTGGTGAAGTTTATGGTTCCTAAATTACGAAAGATGTGATTTAGGGTTTTGTGGTTGATGGATGTTTCCAAATCGCGGTTGTTGGTTACGATTAAGAGTTAATGGTTGAGGATTTCCAAATCGCGATTTACGATTCAGAAACGTGGTCTAGGTTAGTTTTACCTTTTCCCACAGACGGCGTCAACTGTACTTGCAAAAAGTACAATGATGATATTAGGGTTTCTATTGTATTGGTCATGCCTTGAGAAAGCTCTCAAGGGTTGTATTTATAGCCCTTTATGGGCCGGATTTTTGGTTACTTAGGCAGCAAGTAACAGGGATATTTAGGTAATTTAGGCGGCTTCTAGAGGCTTCTAGAAGCAGCCCAAGGCGGTGTCTTTGGATGGGACGCGCTTTGGGCCTTAAAGCCCATTCGAATGGTGTTTTAAGCTTTATGAAGGGCGATGAGGCCTTCTGCATGGTCTAAGAGTCCTTTAGAGGATCTCTTAGGCTCATAGGAATATTATGACGGTCCAGAGATTATCTCGAATAAAAGAAAAAAGGCTGATAAATAGTTAGGATCTTTAATGTAATTTTGCCTTATAAAAAAATATAACATTAATGTTCCATTGCTGTTGTGAAACTCTTCAAAATATTCAAACAAATTCAACCTTTTGTTTCTCAATTTTCGCAAAACAATGATAGGAGACTTCTATGTTAAAAGCAAAGCAGCCCAAAAAATTAGCATTATAATTGTGAAAAATACCACCACAAGCGGAAGAACCTGCAGGGGAACATTTAGCATCCTCGTACTCCCTCCGGTTCTTATTATAAGAAACTGTTGACTATTTAGGTTTGTTGTATAAGTGATGTATCTAGTCTATATTTTAAACAAGATACATTAATTATTCTATGAACCTAAAAACTAAATTGTTTCTTATAATAAGGACCAGAGGGAGTATAATTTAAGATAGAGAGATTGTATTCAATGGTTTTCTGGCACACACAATTATTAAATGTAGAGTGACTTGTGAATTTAAAATCATACTCCTCGGTAATTTATTATAAGTCGTTTTAATAGTTTTGCACATATTAATTTTATAAAATCATCCCTTATTAATTACATGGAAAAATAAATTAAAAAAATTGAAATGGTGTGATAGGAAAAAAATCATTAATGATGCATTGATATTGTGTAATGACTTATAATAAAACACAAATATTTTTTCAATGTGACTTATAATACATACGAGGATGCTAAATGTTCCTATGCAGGTTCTTCCGCTTGTGGTGGTATTTTTCACAATTATAATGCTAATTTTTTAGGCTGCTTTGCTTTTAACATAGAAGTCTCCTATCATTGTTTTGCGAAAATTGAGAAACAAATGGTTGAATTTTTTGACTATTTTGAAGAGATCTCAGTTTATGTTTTCTCATGTTTCTTGTGAAGGTAGGCATTGTGTTGACAAGGTTGCTAATTTTGGTTTTCATATTAATGGGATGGAATGGTAGGAGTCCAATCCTGCTAAGAGGAATGCTAGCAACACTCATTTTTCAACACTCTCTCTAACACTCATTCATTTATTGGATGCAATCAATGTATGTCCCATCACTTTGTGGAGGTTCAATTTTCAAAGTGTAAACCTTCAATAATTTAAACCAATAAGAGAGTGAGTATTAGAGAAAGTGTTCAAAAGAGAGTGTTGCTAACATTACTCATTATGCTAATATCCGTGAGACCTTTGGCATGGATATGCTCAACTTTCATGAGTTAAGATTATGCTAGTCATATTTTTTTTTGTTGCTTCTGTTGTATTGCAATGCACTTTTTTTTTCACCATAGTCTTATCTTAAAGGATTTTGGTCTATTCTTCCCGAGCTCTTGTTACATTTACTTTTAATTTTATTTGGTTGTTTTCAGCTGCAAACCTACTTCGTATCTCAAGGTTGTAATGCAATGTGATATTTTCGCACTCTTGGTTTTGCATTAAAAATATTATAAGCCTATTAAATCTCTAACAAATTCAAGGCACACCCCCTTCAACCGAGGTCATACCAAAATGACGTGCCTGCATGATTATCCACCCCATCTCTTATAGTAAAATCTTCCGCCACACTGAAGTCCTATGAACCCTCTTATTTGTCCTCGCTGTGGTCCAAATTTATGAGATAACACTTTTGAACCACAAACCATCAGACACCCAACCCGTATCAGCCTGGTCACACACAACATCAACGTTGTTACTCACATCCTTCACGCCCCGCTCCCCATTCCCCCAAGACAAATTAGCGAATTTATGCCTTCTGTTTAAGTTGAACCCGTGACCTATGTGTTAAGTACCACAAGAATGAGTTGAACCCTAGAAATTATGGGTATACCTAGAAAAGTTCAATAATTCATGAACAGTTGGACTCTTTTACACCCGAAGACCCAATTGCTTTTGACTGTTGCTGTTCTGACATTCAATATGTCTTAGAAATACAAGTAAATAACTAAAAAAACTCATTGGCAGTTAACTGCTGCTGGTTTTATAGTTATAAAGTCAGCGGTAGGTTGTGTTTTTAGAAAGTTTATGATGTTAAAACAACAATTGTCATTGTTTTTTGCTTTTTTTTTTTGTTTTTGAAAAGGACCCAATTGATAAACAACGATAGATAATGGATATGGATGTATCAAGGAAATAACCGTTGTTGTCTTCTTGTGGAGAATTGGGAGGATAGTGTGTGTTTGTTGACTCTTTTCCGAATAAAAACAACTTTTCAAGTTTCAACCATTGATAAAAGAAAAACCTTATATTCTTGTCTTTTAAATTAAATTAATTAATGACAAAAAGAGAGAGAGAAACAACTGGCCATTAATAAAACCGAAAAACCTTAAATTCTTGTCTTTTTTTATTATTATTTCGTTTTTTAAAATGTTTTGTCTTTGTATGAGTGCGCCTGCGTGCATCATTACATTCCTAGTTAAGAATGTTTCAACAATAACATCGTTTCTAGGGTTCTACCCTTTGACTTAAGGTACCTCCTTGACCCTCCTTTTTTTTCTTCATCTTCTTTTCAATTTTTATTTGCTATCTTGATTACGTTCTTAATTTTTGAATGCATTGTTTTTGAGCTATTTGTTTAAGCTTTTCATTATTAAAAATTGAATCTTTGGCATGATTGTGAAATGGGTTTTGTTTTTGAGTAATTGGCTCAAGCTTTTCATTATTAAAAATCATATCTTTAGCATGATTATGAGATGGGTTTTGTTTTAATTGTTGATTGAAATTGATTTAATTAGATGGGTCGTGCTATTCAAAGAGAAAAAGAAAAAGAGGTTGAATTTGATATTGAAAGTGGTGAAAACACAAGCGAAGAGGATACAAGCAATGATGAGAGAGATTCAAATTCAAAGAATGGTTTTCCTTGGTCATGGAATGGGGTTATGAATTTAGATGGATCAGAAAAGGGTAAAAATGGAATTGAAGCATCATGTAGCTGTTCTTCAAATTCTTGTGATGTTTTTGGTGTAGATGAATGTAATTTAGAATTGTTGGTGGATAAAGGTTTAGAAAATGTTAATGGAAATCATGGAAAACAGAAGATTAAGTTTACAAACCCAAGAAAGCCTCAAAAGCCACCTCTGCCTCCTAGAGGTCCATCTTTGGATGCCGGTGATCACAAGTTTGTGAAGGAATTAGCTGAGCTTGCGTTGAGGAAGCGTGCGAGGATTAAGAAAATGAATGCAGTTAAAAAGATGAAAGCAAGCAAGTCGCCATCGTCTTCGACATATACAAATCTTTCTGCTATGGTCATCACTATTTTTTTCTTCCTCGTCATCATATTTCACGGTAAATTACATGTTCCTTTGCTGGGTCTATGTTCCATATGCAATGCTCATTTGGTTTCGATTATATTTTAGATTATTTACTTTCAAGCATCTCTCTAGTTACACATATGCTTACATCTCAAATTGGTGCTGTGCCATATATGTAATCTTTCCTATTTGATCAGAACAGCTAAATAATCTCTATAAATTCTAAATTGTCAATTTTTTTAAAAAATAAACTAGAGCTGCCTGCATCAGTACGTTGGCTTGGTTCATATGCATTTCACTTGTGGCTCTTCTAACATTTGGTTTAATGCATGCATTTGTCACCTGAGTCTTGTGTTCTTTATCATATTTAATTCTTGTGTTAAGTTGCAAGGTGTCCTAGAATTCAATTGTATTTGTAATTAGTTGCTTCAGTTCTGCTACATCCAAAATATGATCAGTTTTTCTGACTACCACAACCAATATCTATCTTAATTGAGACAAAACATTTTCAAATTATGTGTACTGTGTAAAGAGCAGTCAGACCGGCGATGTTGTATGGTACGGAGTGTTGTTAAGAGCCGGCACGAGAATCAAGTAAGTGTAGCGGATATGAGGATTTGCGTTGGATAGTGGTAAGACTAGACGGGGTAGGATTAGGCTTAGATGGTTTGGGCATGTAGAGAGAAGACCCTTAGATGCCGTCGTAAGAAGAGTAAGATCAGATGGAGGAGAGTCAGGTCAAAAGAGGCAAGGGAAGACCTAGGAAAACTATATAAGATAAACCATTAAAAAGGATTTAGAGGTCAACGAGTTGGATCCAAATATGGTTTATGATAAAACACTATGGCGTAATTTGATCCATGTAGCCTACTCCACTTAGTGGGATAAGGCTTGGTTGTTGTTGTTGTTGTGTAACCTAGTCATCACTTGGATCATATATGGGATATCACTTGGGGTTTGAATTACTTCTATTGATGTCCTATAACTTTTTACTTTTTCAACTCTTAGTCATTGTAACAATAACAAGCTCTATTTTGAAATCAAATCTGCATAGGATTCATACAAAGATGACACAACTTATGATTGTTATTTTGTTTAATGTATGTATTTTGCAAAGAAGTCTCATATCTGATTCAATATATTCATTTCATGCTCACATTCGTCAATCTGCGAAGGATTTTATATTAGTTGTTTTAGAGGTATGAGCGTGTACCCTGATACTGAATAATTATTTCACATTATACAGTGTGGATTTTGTGGTAACAAATGTACATTATGTCATAAGGAAACTACTATGTCCAAACATAAATTACATTATTTCCACTTCTGTAATTGCGAATTTGATTTTCGTACCTTCTTCAATCTTGATTGAACATCTTGAGACATCAGAAACTTACTATAGGGCCAAGGACTTGTCAATATTCTTTCAATGTGTTAGAAAATGACCCATTCCTTTATAAATTTCCATTGTGGTTACTGCCTTTCTGCTTTGAAAGGGCCTAAAGTTATGGCATAAAGAACACTAATCTATGGTCGTACTGCTTTGTTGAAGTGCAACTATAAGGATAAACTATGTAGCACCTACATTTTTGGTTGAAGGTGTGCCTAACACGTGTCAGTGTCTGACACTGACTCATGTTACATTCAATCACTTTTGTTTTTTCAAATTATTATCGGTGTTAGTGTCGTGTCGTCGTGTCAGGTGTCCATGTCTGTGTTTCATAGAGGATAATTGGACGTCTAAGATCAGCATTGTTAAATAGTTTCCTATCAAACTCATCTAACATTGCTCTCACAAAAGCATCTTGCTTTTAGCAAGAAATTTTCAGTTCATTCAAACTCAATTGGTATTTGTCTTCTAATAAGCATCAAACTCTAAAGTTATAGATGCATCTCTTTTCAAAGTTTTTTCTTAATGAAATAATGATTTAGCTAAGACTTTGCTTTCAGGAATCAAATCTGTCAGTAGTGCGTCTGTTGGGTTAACAGCTTCCCCTGAATCAGCGGTTGCAGCAGGCGAAGGCTTAATTTCAGTTCAGTATCCCATGAACTTCAACACCAGTAATGGAGATGAACCTGGCTCTCACTTCCCAAGTGTGTATTCTATTATATAATTCTTTTCCAAAACTGTGTAATTGAGGGAAAATTTATGTATATATGGCGATGTGATTGTATAAAAATTGCAGTAACTAATTTTATTTTTTTCCATTTGTCTATATTGATGCAGGTATGCAGGAAGGATGATATGGAAATTTTGAAGATTCTTTCCTTTGTTCACATTGTGAGTTTAGGCTATTTTTCATTAGTTTGTATGTGCTTTTGTACAGCCATTGGGAATTTCAGTTAGTTTGCTTGTACAGTGACTTGTTTGGTAATTTTGGGAATGTTTTTTTTTAAAAAAAGGACTTATGATTAGATTGTTGTCTTTGCCAACTTAACATGTTGAGGTCAGTTTTTTGTTTTTGATCCATCTTGGTGATGATGATGACATTGCTGAATTCTCTTAAGGATTGCATGTTTAGTTCTGATTAATTTTTAGGTAGTTTATTTTATATTTTTAAATTTCAATAGGTGACATTTTGATTTTCTCCTAAGGAATGTGCATGTTTTAAGTAATTTTTCTAAAAATTTATTTGGTTAAGATTTTGATTATAAGTCACTTTTAATACAAAATAGGCTAATTCAAACAACATTAGTGTAACATCTAGGAACACGTGTGATGCTAGAGACCAATATAAATTACAAAAATAAAAATCAATCTTTGGTTTATAAAAACATGAATCATTTTCAAACTTTTAATGCACCATTTACAAAATTACAATCTAATTGTAAAGCATAAAATAACTTCTAATCTATGACCTTGTCTGTGATTCGGTAACAAAGAAGTTTTACATTGAATTGTTGCAAGTAGTCCGGACATACTTCTCAACTTTTCAATGTCAAGCTAAACCAAAAGTGGGCAAAGCCATATTCCTTCTACTTCATTCTACTTATATAATTTATGATCATTTACATGTATTCTTGGAAAACTACTGCAAGCACTTAACTAAATAATATTAATTTGGTAATAATTAGTAGGTTTTTATTTTGGGATATTACAATTAGGATACTATGATTTGTAGAATACCATAAATCTATAATGCAGAAGTTCTGCTTTTTTGCGGCTATTATTTTTTTGAGTAGTGATATATGTACAACTATATGTGACAACTTTAATGACAACTTTCATTTTCTCTCATTTCATTTGTCCAAAACAATAAAGAGAGAAAAAGGAAGAGAGAGAATAAGAATATAATGTAAGTATGAGAAAAAAAGTTGTCAAAAAGTTGTTATAAAGTCGTTGTACAAGTATCATTTCTATATTTTTTTAGTCTGGATTGTTTTTGGCATTTGAAAATGCTTCGTTGAATCCATCAATTTACTTTTGTAAAATTCTTCACAGATTATTCCATGTGCATGTCAGAGAATAGTTGGATATATGTAGGTGAGAAATGATATTTGTACAATCATTTTTTAACAATTTTTTAACAACTTTCTCTCTCATACTCACATTATCTCCTTATTCTCTCTCTTTCTTTTTCCCTCTCTCTATTATTTTTGACCAATCAAATGAGAGAAAACTAAAGTTGTCATAGAAGTTGTACAAATATCACTACTCTATTTAGGTATGAGAAAAGTTATTTTGATAATTATTTTTTTAAGGAAAAGTTATTTTGACAACCTTAAAGTTGTTCGACGCCGTATTTTTATACGGTTATCATTTTAATAATATTTTCTTTTCTTTTCTTTAATCAAACTAACGTTTGTTTTAGGTGTATTTTTATACGGTGCTCCAATAATCGTCAAATTTTAGTTGTTCAAATATCACGCCTCATTGATATACCTAATCGACTATCTCGATTAAGCAATGGGTGGACAAATCAAACTACTAACAGCAGTTACAACAAAAAAATTCAAAGTCCACATTTGTTATTTTTGGTTGAATAGCCCACTTATGTGGAGCTTTAACACTTGGTTCATTTTCAAGGCCGATCAAAAACTTTGATGCATATATCAGAATTTTTTTATGCTTCCACAACAAATCTTCCACCCTCCATATTTTTCAAAAATTCAAATTTTATCCTTCTCCAATATATGTTTTTGGATAGCTATAAATATGAGTTTTTCAGAATTTTTTTTTTAAAAAAAACTAAAAAAAATTGTTTTCCTTTTCCTTTTGCAAATTACCAAGGATGTAACTGTGACTAAATATTTCTAATATAAAATGACGCTTCTAACAATTTAGATTGAGTTTTTTGAAATTTTGGGGTTAAAGCTCAAATTTTAAATTGTCCATGTTTTTTGCTTCAAACAACTCGCAAAACTTTGTTGGTATTTAGAAAACAAAGAAAAATTATGAGTTTTTGAAGAAAATAATACTAATTAAAAGGGATAAAGGATATTTTGGAATTTCTTACAATAATTGTGAAGACATTGGGTTATACAAAAAATCTGTGTTATACTAATAGGAATCACTTTTGCTCCTCCAACAAGTCGAACTGAACATTGAAACTACTAATAGGACTTCTAAGGAAGCAATATTTTGTTGGATCGTCACATTGAGCTGAGAGCAACCAAACAAGTGAGGTTGAAGTTGAACATCACATCTACATCAAAAACCTTAATGTATGAAGTATATGAATCTTCTCACTTACATATGCAACATCTTCTCGTCCCTCCAAAATGAAACTTTTAACTCACACTTGATAGATCAACGATAAAAAATGACAAACATCACCTAATAATGCCTTAAGACACAATATAAAAATCTATTACTAGATCTCATTTGGATCTCTTCAGATTCTCGGTGATCTATATGTACATTTATCCATAACTTTTTTTTTTATTCTGTAATATGTAGAACAACTTCAATGGTGGTAGCTGAGGCACTTTATTGGTGGAAACCCCATGCTTGTTGTAGTTTGGTCTCAACCTCAGATGTTAGTTATTTTGTGTCCGTGTATTAGATAGTCATTAGTATAACGCAGATTTTTTGTATAACCCAATGTCTTCACAATTATTGTGAGTTAGAAGTCTCACATTTGATAAAAAATGAGACATTGAACACCATATAAGTGAGGATATTCATATACATAATAACTTAAAAGTTTTGGATGAAATGAATTGGTTGCTTGTAACTCAATATAATGATCCAACCTAATATTGTTTCCGCTGAAGTCCCATCATTTATAAACTATTTTCGGACCTTATTTATTTTCAACTGTGAAGGTGTTTTTTTTTTTTTCCCCCAATAAGAAGCATTGCATCTAGGACTCTCTCACACCCGAACAAATAGATTGTGAGATCTACCTTGCGATTGGATTGTTGGGTGTAGGATTAGATTTGAGATTTATTAACATGATTATAAACTATGGTATTTATAGGAACAAAATTTTGTAATTGTGTATTTTACTACTAATAAATTGTTATTTTGACTCGGTCTACACCGACGTGGCACCCTAAGTGAGTTGCCACGTGTTATTTTTTTATTTTTATTTACCAAAAATTGTCTTTGGAGGGACAAAACTGCTACAATTGCAAAACCTAGGAGTGGTTTTGTAGTTTTTTTTTTTTTAGGGGGCAAAAATCGCAACTTCGTGAAAATTAAGGGGTGAAAACTGTTATTAAGCCTAATTATTATCATGACTCATGTTCCAATAACACTTTCACCGTGACTTTATGAAGCAACTAATTGGAGTTTCTAACCATTCACAAGTCCACATTGTGACTTCCATAAAATCAAAACACACTCCGTTTTCGTTGATTAGTAATCATTTTTCATGTTATGACGTGATTGAGGGTAACTAGTTGCATAGGATGACAAGTGCGTCAAAAAAGGGGGACAATGAAAGGATTCGATTCCTAGTTATTTTTCTCATGTAGATAATTTCTTCTAAAAATTCAAAAGGGTTTGATAGTTTATTCTCTACTTTATTTTCAGTTATTTTAACTCTTTGGTTGATTTTATTTACCTTTCAAATTTAATAAATCATACTCGATTCATTCAAGTAGAAACAACCTAGTTTTCACCCAAGAGGTATATGACTTTTCACCCAAGAAACAACCTAGTTGTCGTTATTAAGTATATATGAATAGAACTTTTCACTTTCAATATAATACTTGCTTCAAATCTTAGGAGAGTTCATATATGCTAATTAACTCAATAGCATTCATAACAATAGATTCAGTATATCTTCTTCAAAACTTGGGACAAGTTCTTCTATTCATATATACTTAAAGCCTGTAACATCCATTCTTCATGCATATGGACGAATATTAATTCACACTTCGTGCCCCATAATTAGAGATTTAGAGTATACATTGTGGCACGAATATCAAAGCAACTAGATAGAAATGATGAACATAACTACTACTACTACTATATTATTATTATGAGGATAAATTGATGGGATGGATGCATAAGGTGATTTAATTATGGTACATAACCCTTGTATATTCAAGCAGCAGGAACACCAAGAGGAATGGGAAAACTGGAGGCAAAATCCACGATCCTTCTTCAATCTATTTTCATGGGTTATGGTCTTTACGTTATGGTGTGTATGGTCCATATTACTAGCATGGCCATATATCCGTGTTGGACCATTTCCTCCTCTGACCATTAATACAATACAATACAATTATAATAACAATTTAATAAAAGTCAATGTAATACACCATATCTTCTCATAGATTTTCCTATAATTTTTGGGTCATGCACTCATGCTAGGGCACTTAGTATGGAATTTATTTTTGTTCACTTTAAACTTCTTAACAAGTGTAGTTCCTTGTTAGTATTTTTTATTTTTTAAAATATTTTTGTGTTAAACCTGCGATTTTCATGAAAAAGAGACTTGTAATCTAGAGTTCAATCGGAAGCTCCTAAATAATTTGTCTTTGGTGGAATTTACTAACCACTTGAGTCTAATTGCTCGATTTTTTTTAAAATATATTTTTCAACTCAATTGATTTTGGGGAATGGTGGAGAGTTTATTTTTCTATTTTAAATTAAAAAGTTATAAAAAGTTATTTATAAATCATGTGCAATTGACATATCAAATATCTGTTAGTATCAATAAGATCATCTATATTATTTTCTTTCTCTAGACAAAATTATTATTACCAACTCAATTTTTCAAATATAAATTCAAATTTAGATATATGCTAAAATTATAGGAAACCTTCCTTTAGGTGAACATTTTTCAGCTACAAATTTTCCCTTTAATAATTTAATTCTTTTTAAAATTTAAATTTAAAATAACCCAAAATAAATTAAATCAAAATTAATATCTTCAAAAGTAATACAATAAAAATATATATACAACATAATGCTTTTTTTTTCTTCCACTTATTCCTTTTTTTTTTCCAAATTCATTCCCCCTCTCTTAAACTCCCAACCACACCCTTATGGGGGTTGCATGAATATATGGTGTCCTGAATATATGGTGTCCAAACTCACTCGTGGTTGCTCTTAGTATAATGTGATGATTGACCTCAATATTTTTTTGGATCCCCTAAAAGTCCTAACTGAAGTATGATAGTTTGAATCGACTTAGTGAAGGTCTGGGATGAGTCCTTGAAGATGAATCATAAATGTGGAGGGTCTCATACTTGAGAGAGAATGTTGATGTGTGAGTTGGAAATCACATATTGGATGGAAGAGTAGATGTTGAGCAAAAGAGAAGGTTGATATTGTTAATGTCTTAGATTTTAGATGGAGATATGATGTTAAAACTAACTTTTGTGGAAATCACATATTAGATGGAAGAGTAGAGGTTGAGCAAAAGAGAAGGTTCTTATTTCCTTCTTTCGCCTTTCACAAATTATGCATTGCCCAACATGAATTTTTGATGCGTCTATATTTTTGTTGGGCAGGCGTGTTGAATAAAACGAGTTGTATAGTCCAATAGTATCAACACTAATTTTCTTGTGATTTTTTTTTTTTTGCCATTATTTAACTAGTGGTTTAATGATCGTATTTATTATTTTTTAAATTAATATATAAAAAATTATTTATTAAATTAAATAATATATCTACATTTAGTATTGATCAACATACACATTTAACTATGTTCATTTATTGGTATTTAGCTATGTCCATTTTAGTAATTATACATTCAAAAGCAATTATGCTAAAATCCAAACATAAATCAATTCTACATTATTGTATCCAAACATAAATCAATTCTCTCAAAATCAATTATGTTAGAATCAATTCTATCAGAATCAATTCTATTCAAAGTTGAACCAAACACACACTTAGTGTTGTGGGCTCCTCGATAAGTCGTGACACATGTCTCATAGACTCTTAACAAGGATTACTCCCTTTCAAGAAAAAAGAAAGGATTACTCATGAAGCATTAATATCTTCGATGTTTGTATTTAAAGAAGCATGGGCCATTGGCTAGTTAACTATGCCCACATGAGAGGTATTGCGTTTTCCTTTAATTAGCCATCCACATTCATAAGACCATATCGAATTGCCAGCTCCAGCAGCAAGCAGCACCCATGCGCATTGTTTGACAGATACTTCAAACCGTGGTCGGCACAAACGTAACCGCTCATTTTTCTTTATTTTGCGTTGACATTCACAATTTCTCATACACCTTCCATTGATGTTATCCGAGCAGGAGATAGAAATTTTGTCTTTATCTCCAGTGCTTTGATACGCATTGAGCTGCAGGAGAAGTAGAACAATACAGATTTTCTTTTACCTAAATACAGTTTGCAATATTTATATATGATGTTCCGATACACCAAAAAATCTTGCGTTGCTTGAAAATCGAGTTTAAGAGTAGTTTATAAACAACATGTCAACACACTTATTATTCCTACAAGACATCTTTTATAAAAAGCAGAACCGTAAAAGGCTCACATAAAATCCAAAGCTGACAATACTTCGAAAACTCAATGTTATGGATTGGAGGTTCATAACATTAACGCATTAGGTAGAGGTTGAACTTATGCCAACTCAAGGGCTGACATACTCTTTAGCCCCTCAATGAAGGGACGTTGTAATTTTTTTAAAGAAATTACAACAATTTAATGAAAACTCCAAACAAATATTTTTTTACATAAAGGATGTGATTTTCTTTTCAAGAGAAATCTATAACATATGCGCCCTATAATTTCATATTATGTACGAGTTATTTGTAATCAAAAGAGGAAATGTGGTTAAAATATTTCAATATGTTGTAAGCGATTTTCATAATTAGGCATCATGGGAAGCTAATTGAAATTTATAAGCGTTGGGAAAGCAACAAATGGAATATCTACATTAATTAGCAGCACACTCACACAAAAGAAAAAGAAATTAAAAAATACAATCACAAATTAATTGAATTTTGACACTTTATACCTACGTCCATAATTTCACAATCCTCCCTTCATCCAAAGACTCGTATGTCTCCACTTTATCATCACCTTCATTTTCTAAGAGTATAACACACCTGACAAGGAATATCCAACTTCAATGTGTAGCCATAACAAGTATATTTAAAAATATTTAACCTCTCTTCAAATTAATAACACAACACGCTAAACTTATTCTCTTTCTCCAATGATCGAAACCTCGACTTTGATACCAGTTGTTGGGAAAGCAACAGAATCAATTTATACGCTAGAGGAAACACACCCACAAAATACAATTCAAAACTTGAATGTGGTCTGACACTTTATACCTACATCTACAATCACACAACAAATATTTTATTATTCAACCTGCTATCTTTACAAGGACAAAATTGCAAATCTTTTCATTCGAATTTTGCACAGACAAAAATGCAAACCCTATCAACTACAATTGTAATTTTTACAAGGATAAAATTGTAAACCCTCTTGTTTCGAATTAGGCAAGGCATAATCCTCGGACCTAAAGTCCACTCACAAAGCTAAAGCTCAATAAGGCGTCTAAACTCACTCACATATCACATGTCCTAGTAAAGAGCCCTGAAGCACCAAATAAGGTACTTGGAGCCAATTTGAGCCCTCCAAACAATCAAATAGGCACCCGACATTTGCGCCATTAAGCAACCCAGTGCAAAAGCATGTACACATGGAGATAAACCTTAAATCATTTCAAGACCTCACTGACTTGAATTCTAAGGGAGAAAACAAAAAATGTCGTATAAGGTTATGGCATAATTCAGAAACATTTGTAATTTGTTTATATTTTAACCTTTTTCCTTTGCTTGGCATTGAGCAGGTGAGACATATATACTACTGGTGTGTTGTAAATTTGTATTCCCTTTTTCTTATTAAAGGGAATGCTCTTTGTACTCCCTTTAATAAGAAAAATTATTTATTAAAAAAATAGTGTCTTAAAAGGCATATGTTAAAAAATTAAATATATATAAATATTGTCATATAAATTGTGTATTAAACTCTTTAAAAATTAATACATTTTTCAATACAAAAAATTTAATATGATTTTTTAACTCGTGTCCTTAAGACGTATGTTAGAAAAACCCATAACAACAAAAATGATCTTGTAATAAAATCAATTTATTAAAAAAAACTTATGTTTAAATTCCAATGACTATTATTTTTCTTACAAAATTTCCAATCATTAACACTCTTGAAAGTTTAATAAAGAAAAAAACTGTTGGAAACTTGATCAATCATTCGTCAAGAATTATTACAATGCATAATTGCCTGCTATAAGAGCCACTTGCCGACTTAGTCATTTAATTTATTTATTTTTGTACAGTTAATTATTATTTCTCTTTGTTATTTACATAAAAATCAAATTGCATGGATTATTCATTCTCTACGAAACCGGGAGTGTGATGACAGTGATTATAGTCAACAATGGCTTATATTTAATTATTATAAATAAAATCTAGCTAATGAGACCATTAAGAAAAAACTGCTCATATATCATATGAACTAGTCCAAAAAATAATATTAGTATATGAACTTAGGAACTTGGTCAACAAATTAAAAAATAGAAAAGTATACACAATAGTGGCCAAATCGTGTCAAGCTGGCTGTTGAGACTCAAGTTGCTACTCGTTGTAATAAATGAGATGTATCCATATAGTTTAGTTCTATAAATACATGGTATTCCCACTTCACAAAACAGCAACATACAACCATACCTAAAATAACTACTACTCAAAATTCCCTTATCAAAATATGGCAAAATTGTTTACAGCATATTTCCTAAAATCTCTTTTCATCTTTTGGTACCGTTTTCTCCTTAGGCAACTCAAAAACCTAATAGTCTTCCATAGAACTATTAGCAACACTTTTGCTAATACAACACAATCACAAATCAAATACCAAAAATTTTCATCTCTTCTTAACCGATCAGACCTCAATGATCACACATTAATCTTCGAAGTCGAAAACACTTTGCTTAAATCCACTTCTTTGTTTCCATATTTCATGCTTGTAGCATTTGAAGCAGGAGGACTATTTAGAGCCATTATTCTTGTTCTTTTGTACCCTTTAATTTTTTTATCAGGAGAAAAAATGGGGTTGAATATGATGGTCATGATATGCTTTTTTGGTCTCAAAGCAGAAAATTTTAGAATTGGAAGATCAGTTCTGCCAAAATTCTTCTTGGAAGATGTTGGTTCAGAAATTTTTGAGGTGATCAATCAAGGTGGGAAGAAAGTGGGTGTTAGTAATTTACCTCGTGTTATGGTGGAGAGTTTCTTGAAAGAGTATTTGAAAATTGATTTTGTTGCTGGTAGAGAGCTGAAAATGTTTTGTGGTTACTATGTTGGGTTGATGGATGAGACAAAAAATATGCATGCTTTGAAACAAGTTCATGAAGGGAAAGGCTCTTTAGATATGATTGGTATTACAAGATTCAATAACATTCATGGTGATGAAATTTTCTCCTCTTGCAAGGTTTGTTTTTCTTAATTAATTACTACACTCTTCAATCAATTGTTTTGTTTTAATTATTTGAGTCGTTAACGATGAAATACAAGACAAACATTTGTTAAAATAATAAATACATTTGTTTACAAAAATAAATCCGATAATCTAAAATTCAATCGAGAATAAAATTATATTTACTTTGATAACAAATTTTAATTCTGTCAAACATTTTTCCTTTACTATAGTACATTAACCATTTGCGTCCAACTATTTAGTTAATTCTTATTTTAAATATTAATCAAATATTTTTATTGTTTAATTTATTTTCTAGATATTGGACCTTCAATTAAATAATACAACAATATTTTATTGTTTAATTTATTTTCTAGATATATTGGACCTTGAATTAAACTAATAAGTTGTTTTGTTATATCAGGAAGTCTATGCTGTCTCACAAAGTGACAAGAGAGGTTGGAAAAAGCTAGCAACAAAAAAATACCCAAAACCACTTATTTTCCATGATGGAAGACTAGCCCTAACACCAACTCCATTAAAGTCATTAGCAATGTTAATGTGGCTTCCATACGGAATAATCCTTTCCGTTATTAGAATCACACTTGCATTCACACTTCCATTCAAAATCTCAACTCCGTTATTAACATTTAGTGGACTCCGTCTCACATCCTCAATTCCCGAAAATGCCCATAAATCCAATGGTCACGGTCATCTTTACGTGTGTAACCATAGAACCTTATTAGACCCACTCTACATTTCATTCTCATTACACAAGAAATTAATTGCGGTAACTTATAGCTTAAGTAAAATGTCTGAGATAATAGCACCAATTAAAACGGTGCGTTTGTCAAGAAATAGAGATATTGATGCAAAAATGATGAAAACGTTGTTACAACAAGGGGATGTAGTTGTGTGTCCAGAAGGGACCACTTGTAGAGAACCTTATTTATTAAGGTTTAGCTCTTTGTTTTCTGAAATGTGTGATGAGATAACACCGGTTGCTGTTGATACACACGTCAGCATGTTTTATGGCACAACTGCTAGTGGTCTAAAGGCTTTGGACCCGGTTTTTTTCCTCGCCGATCCTTTCCCGGCTTACACGGTTGAGTTACTGACCCAAGTTCGTCCTTCACAATTTCCACGCGTTAGCGAGAATGCTGAGGAATGTAGGTTTGAAGTGGCGAACCATATTCAAGCGGAGATTGGTAACACTTTGGGATTTGAGTGTACAAAGCTTACAAGGAAAGATAAGTATTTGATATTGGCTGGTAATGAAGGGGTAGTTTTCAACCGAAGGAACAGCAAACCACGCAACAGTCAACAATAACCAACTTATTATTAGATGTGACGAAATGAAAATGAAAGGGCTACTTTCGTGGACCTAGAGAAAATAATGTTCATCTCTTTTTCTTTCTTTTCTTTATTTGATTTAATTGATTGTTGGTTTTTTTCTCATTTTCAATCTGTGCTGTATATTTTGTACTACTACTACATAATGCAAAGCAATGTTGATTCTTATCTAATACTTAGAGGGAGTGTAGTCCTTTTGATTTGATCTGTCAAAATAAAAATCTATAAAGTCGTTTAATTTGCAATTAATATAGTTGGGGCTTGCCACCGCCTAAATGGCTAAACGTACGATAAAGTAGAAATTTAATTAACTCAATGTAATAAGTGAATCATAAAATATCTGACCGATGGAAAAGGATCCCGCCTCCTTCTCTCAGTTGTTTGTGCCATTTTTTAAAGGTAAATTAGAAAAAACCTAATATAATATATTTGCTCTAAATTCTTAACGATACATCACATTTTGTTGATCTAAAAGTTTTTTATAAATAAGACTCGAAGAAGTAGTTGCTAAAATTATTATTTTAAAAAAAAGTTTAAGTTCTAAATATATAAAATATGATGTGACTTTTTGATTCAATGGATGAAAACAAACAACATCTAAAACACATTCAGCGGCACAAACAACATCTGTCTCATTAAAAGTCTTATAAGATTGAAAAATGTTACATAGACATCCTCATACACCTTTGTACACCCATACACTAGGAAGAGACAAGAGGAGAAGAAAGAGAAAGTGTACTTGTGTGCGGTCCACATGGCCACGTGTCAGATTTTTGTGTGGGTGTCAATGGATTTATTACCACCTAAAAGTGTCTATGTATCATAACTCTATAATATTACACAAAATCTAGTGAAGGGAAAGAGTGCAAAGAAAAACAAAAGTTTGAGTCCTTGAAATTGAAACACATTAGCATAAACGATAATTAATGTAACTAATTTATTTCAGTTGGATATATTCTTGCTCTTTTTTAATTGTTACATTTTGACATTTTACAAAAATCAAGACAACAAATATTTTTACCACTTTTGATATAATAATTCATTTTTTTTCTATAATTTAATACCTCATTTCGTATATTTCTTTCTCTGAAATAAATATCTAAGGGTAATTTAGGTAAAATAACATTTAATAATGTATTAGACTTTAAAAATGACAGTTAACTAAAAAAAAAAATCATGCAAAAGTGATAATTATAAAAGAACGGGAGGAAGTATAAAACACAAGAAGAGATAGAGTCCTACCAAACAAAATCATTATTATTTTTTTTAATAAAAACAATAATTATTTTTGATATATTGAATTTAAATAATAATTATCCAAATAAAATTAATTGCACTCAAATATGAGAAAATAGCATGATTTTTGAAAAACTTGTACGGAACATGCAAATGCAATATACTTTTGCATGTAAATTTTATGATACATGAATGAGATAAATCTTGCATTATCTACAAGTTAGTTTTCACTACTTAATCAATAAATTTTATCATTAAATTAAATAAAATATGATACGATTTTTCAATCTATCAGTAAAAAAAGTCATTTATATACAATACAATGTTGTTTTATTTGTGCATGCTAGTCGAAACCACTTTTATATTCATGTTTGAATAGAAAAGTATTGCCTACCGGATTTAAAAAGTGAGTTAGAGGTTTCTTATTTAACAAGGACCAGTCCCTGTTAAGGACCTCTATTGGAGGAAGAAAAAAAAGTATTTATTAAGTAACAAACAACTATATAAAGATCTTCTCTCATAGACAACTAATGGGTCTCACATTTAAAAGAAGCGATAAAATATATGTACAAGTTGATCATACTTTCAAATGAAGTAATATTTTATGAGGTAATTTATAATTTAATAAATACTTTACTTTTGTATATTGATGCAAAGTTAGTGGAACTTATTTAAGCACTTTTCATCAGAGTCTATGTTAGTGTAGTGTCATCTTAGTCATTGAGTCCTTAATAAAAACTTTTATTAAAAATATATAAATAAATGAGGTGTATGTTATGGAGTCCATTAAATAAGTCGCTAGTAGTGGACCATCACTGTGAACGTTGATAGTAAACAATGTAATAGTATGTTACTAGCTACTCCCGATATATAATTCTTATCCAATTCAATCCTCTTTTGCAAAAGATAAAAATAATACCATACAGTAACTAATACTATCTGACTTGTCTCAATCCTTATAAATAATATTATCTATCTTTTATTCAATATTGCACATATCCTCAAATCTCAATTGAATATCACTATCCATACTGCTTTCAGTTAGTACGTCCAATACTTCAGTTTTGTCGCTACATGCATGTATCCAGTTCATCACAATTCACAAATGCTCTTTGCAACTAGCTCTCGTTAAATTTCTGTTGGGCGTTGTTATATAGTTAAGAAATAATGATAATAAAATTAATTTTTAAAAAATAATTAATTTAAAATTTACCACTCCAAATTCAAAGTTCAAACACACGCCAATTGACCCTGCGGCCAAGAACAATTTGAAGAATATATGTGACCTGCAACTCTATAAATGTTGCCATAAATGTTGCACCCTTAAAATGCTAACTGAACACAGATAGAGCAATACGAGGAGATGATGGGAATGGCCAAATGGGAAGAGATATATAGATATCTTTCATAAATAAAATAAAATATTATATCCACACCTGCCTTGTGGTGAAGTATATAAGCATAAATTCTCATAAAAAAAGTATAAATAAGCATAAAACCGGGAAGTTAATTAGGTACTAACATGGCTGAGCATTTATGTTGTTTATACTTTATATTACTATATCGATCTCGTAACATTGAGTCTATGAGCAACGAATGCATGTATTTCTTGTGTAGTAGTATAAACCAAAACCATGTTCCAAAGGCTGTAATAGCCGCACACCAACTTTTATAATGTGATACACTTTTGCCGCAGATCTAGGGAGAGATTATTGAGACCAAGTTGCAACGTAACTAACTCTTCAACATTATGAATTTATGATTAAAAAAAGGAAAATGCAAGTTTTTACATCAATATTGATCTAATAAGCGAGTCTGTGCCAGTAGTAGTCATACAGTATTAATAACCTGAAGTGATGGTATTGAATGTGACTGCAAGCATTTGCAATAAGTTTGTAATATGCATGCATTCAATTCAAAGGATACAAAGATCCATAACTTTAGGCTTCAACTCACTCAATACCCCTCCGCTAGTTGTTTTATATGTTCTTAAGAAGATGCTAACAAATGTCTTTGCGATATTGTTTAAGCTTTTAAAAGTAGCAACTTTTACTTAGAAAATTCACATGTGTTTTACTTGTATTTCAAAAACAAAATCTCTTTTTATGGCTTCCTTAAACAATGTCTTTAGGGCACTTGTTAGAAAAACAATTTGATCATATTAGCAACTAATGGTTTGGCGAAATTTTAAAAATCGTCACTTAATCGCTTGCTCACTCATTTTAAAATTTGGTTTATCGATCTCTATAGCGACTGAAATAATACAATCACTAAATGACGAATTTTTAATAAACAGCCACTATTTCATGTATGGTGAACCAATCGGATTGATCAAGTATCTTATTTTTGTACATTCTTCTTTCTTGAATATATCCTATTGATCAAGTTTGATCACCTTAAACTTCTATAAATCTTTCGTAACCAATAGCACTGTAATAATTATCATATTTGAAATAAACAAAAAATCGATAAGAGTTTACTCAAAAAAAAAAAAAAATCGATAAGAGTCACTTTTTTTTTTTTTTTGGTTACATAAGAGTCACTGTTAATTCTCAATGTAATTTTAATTTTGATAATAAAGAAAAAAAACAGATTGTCTCCACTAATTAGTTATATATGTACACCAATGATTAATAAAAGATAAATTAGTAAAATCATCATTCTCAACTAATATTTCATGCAATTTGAACTTAGTTCGAGTCCTATTATGCACATGTTGTCAAGAGTTGAGCAGATCTTGTACACAAATAATCACCTTCCACCAACTTTGTTTTGCCAATTTTACCATCTCAAAGCTTGGTATTCCGTTTTTGCCAAATACTTTCATGCAATTGTAGCAAACATAGATATTTGATAATCAAGAAACCCCTCGAATGGGGTAGGGTATTAGATCATTCATTGTTGACAAAAGAGATACATTTTACCAACACTTAGAACGGTCAAAGAACAAGTGCCAAGAATTTTCAGTCACATGTTCCCAACATGTAAAGGGGCGTGCAACACCTCAAGTCTGCAATTCTCTTTGTTGGGGAGGCAATTACATCCAAGTGTCCACATAAAAGTTTTGGACGTCTATTCTAAAAAAATTAAAAAACTGTACCGTTAAAATGTAAAATAGTTTTGCATTGACGTTTAAGAATAATTAAGTAACTTACCGTTATTTTTAAAAGACGGTATATATAAAACAGGCTTATGTGGTAATACGATAAATTCTCATTAGATATAGGTATAAAATTATTTTTACACCAAAAGTGTATAACCATTAAACTCTAAAAATTAAAATAATGTTAATATCATTACGAAATTCCAATTATGTAAAAAAACGTGTGTTTGGACAAAATAAATTTTACTAATTGTTAGCGTAAAATATTATGTAATATTAATGATAATAACCATTTAAAAATTTGTTTTTTGGGATACAAAGAATTAAAAATAAAAGAGTTATAAATTAGAGTTCAACAAAGATGCTCTATCCATCCATATAAATAGTTTTACGCTAACTTCTAATTGAGGTTCTATTTGATAAAACAACTAGCTTAGAACAAATGAGCTTTTATACAGCGCAAATAGTTGATAAACTAACTAATTGAATTTATATTATTTGATAAAATTAACGGTTGAACCGTTGTATGAATATAAAATGGCATAGAGGATTAATTTGGCAAGCACCATAAACTAGTTTATAGGTGATAGCTTATATAAGCTCAAAAATCTAAAAAGTTTTGTTTTGTAATAGTAAACCAACTTATAACTTATTTTCACTCGCTTATAGCATTGTTTGATGAGCTACTTCAAGTCGCGTATACCTTAAAGCTATTTTTCTCATAGTTTTATCTTTGTTATCTTAATTAGAAAAATTAAATATTAATTAAACATATCATAACTAATATTTAACTTTTTCAATTAAGATAACGAGTAAAATTGAGAGGCAAAATGATAAATTACAAATTTTTAGTT
>Ga0315915_1002038_pt1 | contig 25148 bp, 20 predicted proteins | sample MpolbnodulesMG_FD_207738 | JGI IMG/M metagenome (GOLD analysis project Ga0315915, IMG submission 207738) | Medicago polymorpha root nodule microbial communities from Los Angeles, California, United States - branched nodules | ecosystem: Host-associated > Plants > Roots > Nodule | place: USA...
ATTACATCAGATTCATCTAAGTCTCAACCACAAAGAGATTAGTTACTCATAGCTAAAGTACAAGATAACTAACATAAAAACAAGGATTCATACGAGTATTGGATGATTGACTATGAGTTTTGATGGTCTCCCACCAGGTCTGCAAAGCCTCCGCTCCAAACTATGCATTTTCTCTCTAAAATCGTGAACCCTTATTCTGAAAACGGACTTTTCATTATATAGGCTTGTGAAAATCGTCCCCCGAGCCATAAAATCGGTGCCCGGACCTCTTTAAGCTGCATAAAACGCGTGCCTAGCCTGTCAAAATCGGGGTCTGAATGGTCTAATTCGGGGCCCGATTTTTCACGTAGCAAATTGCTCTTCTGGTGGCTGGAATTCGGGGCCCGAATGCTTGGATTCGGCGCCCGAATTGGAACTTGCTGGAAATCCGAATTCATCATTGTTTTTTTTGTGTGCTTTCAGCTCCCATAATCTTGATAAATCACCCTAAAAATTACATGAAAATGTCTACTAAACTAGTAATGACAGAGTGTCATCATTTTGTTCATTAAAATTGGAGGTAAAAAAAATTGGTTTTCATGTTAAGTTTTAACCCACGAATAAAACCGAAGGTAAATTTCAAAACTTATGACAACCATAATTTCAAAGTAAATTCACCATTTATCTACGGACGATTGACATTCAGTGTGACAGTTTTTATCTGTCATTAAAAGTTTTTTTTTCAGCACTCAAAATTTCAAAGTGTATTTGTTGTACCATTAATAAATTTAACAATAGTTGTTGAAAATGTTGCTTAAAAAAAAGTTGTTGATATTGTGGTGGTTGGCGGTGGCGACTAGAGACAACTAGATGTGGCGGTCATCACTTATGAGTAGTCGTAGATGGTGGCCGATGGTGGAGAATGATGGTGGAATGACGAACAACAATGATGGTCACGATGGTCGGCATTGAATAACTGTCATTTCTGATCTCAGGTGGTATACTTTTATTTAACAAAGCTATTTTAGTTTCAATACAAACTTACTTTTTTAAACTTCTTAACATGTGCAAATTTGCACATGATAAAAAAAACCTTAAATAAAAAAAAAACCGATCCCTTATTTACCAAAAACTGTTATCAATATGATTAGGAAAGTAAATTACTGATCCCCTATTGAGTTATTCCTTCATATTGGCTATGGGTATTGGGATTAATAATTTTGGCTACAAATTAAAAAACTTTATCATAAAGCAAGGAATGGACATAACCCTCTAGCCCTGGAAGGGAGTGCTTATCATCATAACTATACATCAATGGTACCATCCTTGCAAGATTGAGTGAGGCCTTTGTGAATGCTTTATGGAAATGGGTATCAAAGAGACACTCTTGGTTGAGGCTTTTCCATGCATCAGATATTTTATTCATAACCTCGTCTGTTGCTCTTCTTCTGCAATAATACTTCGGATGGTCCATCATTAGACAACTGATGTATGATCCATCATTTCCTTGTTGATTTTCGTCCTATATTTATGTTGTCACAAACAATAGCACGTGCAAAATTTTAGCCACATATTATAGATATTAACATAGTAGCTAACTATTTTCACATATCATAATACATCCTATCATAATAGTTATCGGAATTTCAAAATAGTCTTTTACATTAAAATACTTTGTTAATATTGTTGTATCAATCCTTCAATATATTTACTTATTGTCATATCTGTTTTTATAAGTAGTTACTTACTGTCATATAAGTCCCTATATAAAAAGAGTTAATATCAGTATTGAGATACTATTTTAACGTAATGGACTGTCTAGACTAAGGAAGTGCAAAATCATAAACTATTTTTAAATTTCGATCCATGGAGGAACTATTGTGGCTACTCATTACACATTCAGAGACTAAAATGACTATTAACCCTGATTTAAACTCTAAACTATTATAAAATGTATTTACCTCTGCCTTTCCTAAGTCATCCCATAGTCGAAGAATTGTAGCAGGGGAAGAAATAATGGATGGGGTTGTGTCTATTCTATTAACATTTTCCTTAGTTAATCCTTTACCCAAAAGAAAGAAAATGTGAACCAGCACAATATGCACTCCAGAGCTTACTATCCCATTCTTTAAGTATTCTTCAGCACTTGGCAACTTCCCTGAACCAAACCATTTTGCTTCAACTAGAAAGGCTTTGCACAAACTCTCCCACTACACAAATGGGAAAATCTTTCACATTCAATTACTTAGTTATGCACTTATGCTTATAAAGAAGTTTATATATGCTAATAAATAAGCTTTGCATTAAAAAATTTATTTTATATTTTAAAATGATAAATAATTTGATGCAAATAAATATTTAAAAAGGGACATTTGATATGCATCAAAGCAAATAATTTTTACCGTCTTTCGAAGAGAGTCTTTAGGGTCCCACCCATGCTTCTTATATATTTTGGAGCTTATTTCATTTGTTAGATCATAGAGGACCCTGAAACTTGTTTTCATGTAATTTGGTAGTTTCTCCATATCAGTATCAATATCCCATCTGCACCCAACAATTTTTAGTCATCAAATTTTTTTTGTAACTTTTCGGCTAAGAAATGTAATGTTGTAACAAGTGATTGACATTTTTTTACCTAGAAACAACTTCAGTGAAAAGAGTTAACTCATCTAGAGTCCCATAAATATCAAAAATGTCATCAATTATGTAAATTAAAGATATTGGTTTTGTGAGCTCAATTCTTTCCTCAGATAAAGTAGGATCCGTGACGCATGCCAATGACCACATGTACCATTTAATGGGCTGGTTTCTAGCATATGGTAACTCATTAGCTAAACCAAGTTCTCTCCACCATCTACACCCAAAAAAAAAAATGAACTGTGTGAGAACTAGTTTTTTTTATGACAAAATAAATTAAAAATTAAGGAATATGTATCGTCGGTGTAAACTTATTTTACCCTAGAATTCAATCACAACTCTTCAATTTGCCATATCATCTTTGACAGGTTTTAAATAAAAGGCATTTACATATTTCTCTATTCTGTCCCCGAGTTGTGATTAATTCACGGTATAAAATAATTTTACATTGACATTATATATCTTTTAATCTCAATAAATTATTCCATCAAATTGATTAGGATCCATACTTTGAAATTTGAACAATCTCCTGATGGTGTAAGCCTTGCAGCAAACTGAAATCCATGTTTGCAACTTCTTTCATAGAACCAAACCATGCATTTGTGCTATATAAATGACCATAGAAATTTCTAGCTGTGAATATTGGCAAATTTTTGTGGAAAGGATATTCTAATGTTCTTCTTACAAAGATAGCTTCATGATCAAATTGTGCCATTCTTTCCTTAAGGATCTTCCTGCTAAATTTTCCAGCTTCATCAAGTATGTCTTCCCCTGCCAGGTTTAGATGCGAAGCTTCAAAAAAATCTATCATTACGTTGATATTTTCGCCTAGTTTTGAATCAAACTTTTCCTCCTTGTTAGTGAACTTGTTGAACACCTCTGCAATAGTAAATTCGAATGACAAATCAACCTCCCAATATATATTAAAAAGAAAATTACTGTTAAGTTATGCATGAAAAGGATCAAAAGGAAAAAAAATGAAGTGCATGTTTGGAATTACAGTGAGGCTAGTATAACAACTTTATATCTAATAAAACTCGATGTGAATTCAAACATGCACTTAAAACTAACCTGTGGGGACAAAGTGGCCTTGTTGTCTTAATAGCCTGAAGTGAAGTGCAGTCTCATGAAGATCATGATGATTACTTCCACCACAAGCACTATTCACGTATTGGCTTCTTAGGAATGATTCAATTTCTTCTTCAAAGTGGTAATCAATATTTAGGCGCTGCATGACATCAATCATATACAAACCTTTGAGTGAATTTTCACCAACGTTCCTAAGTTCATGCTTAACCACCTCAAGTTTCTCAGAATGATAATTACTGCTGCTGAGATCTCTCTGTCAAAGAACGTTCAGACTTCAGAATTAATTCAATTAAGTTGATGACTTATAATTAAAAGAATATTAGCAAACACAGTAGTAAAATAAAATTTGGACATACGTGTTTTATGAGTGTGCTACGCCTTTCTTCTTCAACACTAATGCTCCACTTGTTAGCAATGTGAAGAGAATCAAGCTTGAGATTATTAAAGCTTTGAGAAAGTTGTGCAATTGTTGGGACGATTTGAGGTTTCAAAGAGGAAATGCATGATTCCAAATGCAGTGCCATGGCAAAGGAATAAATATACGTAAGTCAAGTAATGGTCATATAGATATAGATGAATGAATCAATGAATTGGCAACATTTATATATAGGATTCCTAAGAGCAACATTAGGCTGGTTGGTAATACTTAGATTGCTTATAGAGAACGGCACTAATAAAATAATTGCATTGGAGTACTTATGACATGGCAAGTGGGTGAAGTAAAAATTAGTTCACGGCAACTATAGAAGCTACGGTTAACTAACACATTTTCAAGGATAAAAAGTTATTATTTTATCAATCAATAATCTTTCAAAATTTAAGCCTAACTCACTCCAAACTCATATAAGTAAATTTTCTTTTTTCATTTTCATTGAATAAGTGTTTTTTCTTAAAGTTCATTGAATAAGTGCGGTATATTTGTATTATAGACCATTTACATAAGATTTTTTGCTTATGGATGAGACCGAAAAAGAGTATATGAATAATGAATGATGACGCTTCAAGTTGTCCGTGGAAATTTGTCACTAACAAAGTGACAAGGATATACAAATTTCAACATGTTTCCATTATGAGAGGTTCTCTGCATTTCTATCAATCTTAGTATCGTCCAATTCGAACAACACAAAAATTGGATTTTACGTGTGCATCACTGTCTCCCTTAAATAAGTTGGTCATTTGAATGGTCTATAATACTAGATTCGATTTTATGAGTACATGTTTTCCTCAATCGTTTTAAAAAAAAAAATTGGATTTTTTGTCCAACGTGAAATTTTAGTCATTACTTAGAGCATCTCGAATCTGTATTTCTCAATTATGTACTTCAAAATCTATCATGTTCACACAATCACTCGTTTTTATCATTTTTAATTTTAACAAACTAATAAATATTTTATCCCTTCAATTTAATATCTTAAAAAAAATAAATTAACAAATGATAGCACCAACAAGTCAACAACTCTACATTGTGAAAAGAAAAATGGAGAGATTGAGAAGTTAAAGGGAATGAAAAGTAAGGGACCAAGAAAACTCTATTGTGGCTTGTTGTTGCTCTCACTCTCTCTAATGGAGTAGGTCTTTAAGACTGAACCATGTAAATTATTGTGTTCATCTTCTTCTCTCATCTCTGTTTTAACTGTGCTTTCTGGTTTTGTTCAGTTTCTGATTTGGTTCTGTTTTGTTTTGTGCATCTAGTCTCTTGTTTTTTTGGTTTTAGGCCATTGGCAATGGCTGCAAGGAGTTCTTGTCGTGCCAATGCGTAGTCACACTTTTATGGAACTCCACCAGCTGGACTTCCCTACCATCAGATCTCTCACGAGATAGTAATGCAAAAGTATTACTGCGATCAAAACTAAAAAAAATGGTAAAATGTGAGATATACTACTTACAAGTTAGTTCTGCAGCAAAATAAAACGTGCATTCAAATGAGAATACATGTCATCTGAATGGATGCATTTCTGCATTATGTCAGCTGTAGAAATCGCCTCATTTAAAACACCAAACATATGATACAACATCCATTCTCTCCATGTTGAGAACCACATTTACAATTTTCATCTGAAAATTGATACTATTGAATGGTCGTGTATATATATATTCATCAACATTTATGAACATGATATTAGCACATTATATTCCTCCTTCAATGAAAATTCACAAATTAAGCTAATAAAAAGAAGAAGAAAACTATCAGCTTGAATAAAGGAGGACTTCACACCTTGAAGTAGCAGCATTGACTTCATCATTCACCCAGACGTTAATAATGAATTCAGCTTCTTTTCATACATTTTGGCACGTCGAAGAGCATCCAAGGCTTCAGCTTGTTTTCCTGATCGTTTCAAACTAACCGCCTTCAGTTTTTCTTCTTTAATTCTTTCTTCTAGCTGAATTTTCTCTTGGTTATGGTTCTCAATTTTGGCAACGGGTTTCACAGTCTCTTGTTTTTCTGGGCTTTTATTAGATACAACACTCAAATCTGCGAGTCCGGCAGCTTTCAGAGCAGATAAGAGTTGAGGGTCAAGAAAATCCTCGACACTCACATCATCTACTGCATCTGACTTATTGGCATCCTGAGTAGCTAACTCCTCCAACTGCGCTTCAATTGCCTTTGCCCGTTCTAACTCAGCTTCTGCTTCCTCTGTTCGGCCATCTCTCCGTAGCTTTAGGGCTTGACGTTTGTGTGCTAGAGACTCCTGTTGTAACTTGAAACGGTCACGACTAGTCAACGGCTTTGCAGCAGCATCCGGGGAATCTTGTTTCTTTTGAACAACATTTGATGTGTTGGAAACATTGCTGGTGGAGGCAGTGTTTGGCTGCATACTTCCATCCTCCAACCTCTTCTCTAACAGCTTGGCCTGTCGAAGTTCGTCCCTGGCTTCTGTTAGTTTTCCTTCTCTTTTCAAAGCAACTGCCTTCCTTTTATGAGCCAAAATTTCTTGACGCAAAGAAAGGTCGTCCTGAGAAGCATAATCTGGAACAACATTTGACTGGTTTGTGTTTGGCTTTTCATCAACATCAGTCACTTCTTTTCTTCTTTGGGTTGGAATTTTGTTTTTGTATATCTGGTCTTGGTTGAGATTCACCGAGGAGTCCAAAGGAATAGTAGGACCCTCTTGAGATGAATTAACTGAACCTGCTTTATATTCTTCTTTTTGTTTTTGAGACAAAATTTCAGAACTGCTACAGCCATTACCAGTAAGTAGATCTGGCATATGCATAGAGTGGCCAGTTGAGGAGCTATGAGGGATGATATTTTCGACTTTCATCCTTTTTGTGAGATTTTCGCTTGAACCACTCACCTCAGCAGATAATGGATGCTCATCATCTGCAAAATGGGAGTTTGCAGAACTTTTTCCGTGAGATGATTCAGACGGAACAGATTTTTTATCCTTGAATGCATTCAGCAACAAGTCCTTGTTTTGGCTCTCAAAATCTTCCAGTTGGGCTTCCAGATTCTTGGCCTTGTGTAAAATTTCATCAGCCTCTTCTATTTCTCCCTTGCGCCTCAAAGCAAGTGCCTTTCTTTTCAACGCTAAGAGTTCTCTTTGAATCTCTCCTTTGTTCCTTGAAGTTGTGACAGTACTAGTAGCTTCCTTAACAGGTTCTTCTTTTATGGTCACAGGCTCAAATCCTTCATCCTTCCATCCTAGATTAGTAAGCATCGAATTCAATGCTGGGTCATGCATATCCTCTTCTGAAACAACTATGTCCCTTTCTTCATCAACTGCCACATCAACTGGAGAATTGAAGAGTTCTTTCTTCTTAGGAGCCTCAACCTGTACTTTATTCTTCAAAGCATCCATCTCTTCTATCTTGGCTTCCAATGTTTTGGCCATTTTAAGAACTTCCTCTGCATCCTCCGTTTTCCCTTCCCGTCTTAAAGCAAGGGCCTTTCTTTTTAAGCTCAAGAGTTCCCTCTGAATTTCTGCTTTACTTTTTCTCGGTGCTTCAACGAGCATAGTTATAGAATGCTTACTCAGAAAAGTATCATCAACTGGAACAAAGTTATCATCATATTTCTTCGAAGGCTTGTTCGAAGATTGAGAAGGTTTATCATTGTCATCATTCCAACCCAAGTCTGTAAGGAGTGAAAGATATGTTGGATCAGACATATCTTTATCTGTTACATCATCGTCACTTCCTTCCTCAACTAGAGGACTTCTACTCGCTGCATGCAGGACATTATCAGTATTCGTCGATGATGATTTATGACTCGGAGCATTGTCCATCTCCATCAGCTGATGCTCAAGAACTGCACTCTTCCGCATTTCTTCTTCTGCTTCATCTGTTTTCCCTTCCCTTCTCAATGCAAGAACCTTCTTTTTCGAATTCAAAAGCTCTCTTTGAATCATCAACCGGCTTTTTGGTGCCACCGTGGAAGCGGCATTATTATTTCTATCATTACCGGTAATTTCAGAACTCAAACTTTTCCCATCAGGAGTAACTTTTTGCAACATGGTATTATCGTCATCAGACCCAATGTTGTTTAAGTCCCTTTCTAATAACTTCGCCTTTTTCAATATCGTCATTGCTTCTTCAGTATTACCTGCTCGCTTTTGATTAAGAGCCTCTCTTTTCAATGACTGAATTTCACTTAGCAGCGCTTCTTTGTCAAAGGTTTGAGATTTGGAAAATGTATTTTCAGGTTCAGTCCAACCCAGTGATTCCAAAGCACCAGCTAACTCAGGGTCCATCAAATCCTCATCGGTCACTTCTAAATTACCATCAAGATTATCAGAAATGGCCAAGAGATTATCAAAATCAAAACCATGCTCATGATCATGCAGATTTGGAAATTCTTTATCATCATCATCCATGCCGCGTATTAATGCTGATAGCTCATCATCAGAATCTTCAGCACCAGCAAGGAGTTCCTGTTCTTCCAGTTGCTTCTCTAGGATTTTTGCTTTTTTCAATTCCTCTTTAGCTTCTGCAAGCTTACCCTCACGCTTCAACGTTAGAGCCTTCTTTTTCATAGCAACAACCTCAGTCTTGTCAATCCAGCTAGCCTTTTCTTCACCTGTCTTTGCAAAAGTTTCTACAATCAAGGAGGAGAGTTCACCCTCCAAACTCAAGTTTGCTGACTTTCTATCTTCTTTGTGTAGTTCGAAATCAGACCATCCCAGCTCTCGAAGTTCTGAAGTAAGATCATCCTTATCTTTACCAGTCTGAGGAAGTGACTTTGTTTTTCTGCCAGACTCAACAGAAATGTCTTTGTTGTGCATATCCGACAAGTTCCCAGAAGGCAACAACTTTTTCCGAGCCGCTTTCCTTAGCTGAATTTCCAAAGCATCTGCTTGCCTCTCAAGCTCCTTCCCTCTCTTAAAAGCTTTCAAGGCTTCCTCAGATTTCCCATCTCCTTTTAGAATTTTATACTTACTTTTTTCCGCTAAAGCTTGCTGACGTAACTCATCAGGAGTGGTGGATCCCACATCGACAGCCATACTATTAGTTGTTTCAGTTGATATAATCTTTTGTATATCTTCTTCGTCCTGAATAGAAAATCCTGTAGTACTTGAAGAAGATGCAACGCTAACTGATCTCTGGCCACTACGACCTTTGTCACTGGTTGATTGCTTTCCTGATGAAAGAAGTTCCTCGTTTTGACCAAGAATCTGGTTGAGAATTTCATCTTCATCTCTAGGTGCTGATTTCAAGCTTCCTGGAGAAATTGGAGTGAATATTCAAAAGTATGGAACTGTGTAGTAATAAAGAAAGCAAAATGATGGAGTGTAACTCTAACACAAACAAGCACAGGTTGATTATCATGGTTTTAACAAAAATGAGGGGGTTACCTCTCCCAGGCCTGCGTCCCTGTCGCAACTCAAATCGTGCTGCCTCTTCTAACTTCTTACAAGGTTCACATATACGTACAGGCGAATCACCCTGTCCACGCAAAGCCATTCTTTGTTGGGTACAACTTCCGCAAAATAGACCCCCACACCTTCTACAGTGGTGCTGAAAAATAATAATCAAAATTCCAAAATTTAATTGGGACAAAGGATTTGGTTTGAGTTCAATCAGATTATAATAAGCAAACATGGAAGATCACCTTTCAGTACCCAGGATCTCATTTTTCATATGGAATCACGAAATTAACAAACATATTGTACCTTTAGTTTAACCAAAGATTCCATGAAGCTTAAAGTTTGATAAAACAATTAAAATTGGGTAACATAGAAAACATGGTGAGTTATCCAATCTAAGGGAAGCTAAACATGCAATTAGGGACGGAAATATGTCAACCACTCCTCAATGGCCTTATGGCTTACTCTTTCAGGACTAAAAGATAAGTGAAAATAGTATATATTTGGTGGTCTAAAATATAAGCAAATCCTAACTAATTTTGCAATATTTAATGTTATCATTTCCAAAATACCTTTCAATTAATATTCTCATGAAGCAAATTTCCATAGATATTTAAATGAAGAGAAAAGGTAGATGATTAGTCTGCATCAAAACTAGACCAAACCAAACTTATGTATTCAAACCTAGACCAAACAAAACTTATGTACCGAACAAAGTAGGTCAAAACTTTTTTTAAAAATCTATTTAGCTAAAAAGACAAGCCTTTAGACAAACCGAAAACCTTTAAACCTAACAAAACTGACCTACTCAGGTATATATTGACCCTATAAGCTTACTTACTTATAGCCTTTTAAATAAGTTTAAGGCCAAACCAAGCTTTTAAGAAAGCTGGTCAGTTATTAAAAGAGGACAATATAGACAATGGATCAAACTCAGGTGTTAGGCTTGATATACAGAGTCAGGTTTTAAAACTTTATTTTAGTCTAATAACCTATTTCCACTCCTACATGCAATGGACAAAGGTGTGAAACTCAAACAATATCATCGGGCATGGAAAATTGATACTCACTAAGTTCACATTAATTAATACTACCTCCGTTCCTTACTAAAGGAGACAATTCACTTTTTATGTTTATTACATTAGTTATTCAATGAACATAAAAAGTGAATTGTTAAACATGCTCCTACGATACATGAAACAAGCAAAATTTGTTTCGAAAAAGAACAAAGCAAGCAAATGACAAGTTGTTAAACATGGCTTCATAGAGCAAATAAAACTTGTGAACTATTTGACTATAATCTTGACAGCATAAAATTACTCTTGTTCATCAACAGCAATAAATTAGCAGCAATAAACATGCTATAGTGTTCTCTATCATTTATCGTTCATAAAATACATGAAATCAAAGTGAAAGTCACTGAAATTTAAATCATGGTTATACAGAAACAGAGTGATGGATGGGTTTAGTGTGTAATTTGAAAAGAGAAGAGAATGGGGTTAACCTTGCGATTGATGAAGGTGAATTGAGCGGAACAACCCTGGCAATTAGAGGCATCAACGACCCAATTATTCCCTCGTAAAGAAGGCTTTGGTGGCAACCCGATCTTCGCTAACATCTTGTTTTCTCGATCGAAAATCAAGAAAATAGTGTTGTTTCTGCAGTAGAAAAGGATTAACGAAGAAGAAGAAAATCGATGATGACGATGACAAAACGAAACGAGAGTGCACGATTCCGGTTCTTGCACGCCGAGTGATCGATCAATGATAGTTGATTTTTTTATTTTATTTTTTTTTACAAGAAATTATAGTTGATTTATCGGTTAAATATATCAAATTATGTCTCTATAAAAAACAGCTTCAATTTTTTTTTACTAAAAAAAAAATAGCTTGAAGTTTAAATTTGGTTTACGAGAACCGACATTTTTTTAAGAGGCTAAAATGAATTATATTATCACATCAAAAAGTCCCCCTGGCACAAGGTGTACTAGGGTGGAAACAACAAAGTCAGACTAATATTTACAGGCACAAAACAGCAAAAAACTGAAAACAAAAATAACAATTAACCTATGCCCAAAATGGTGAGTGGTCTAAGCCACCAAGCATGATAATTGAAAGGAAGAGAAGGGTATTTCTCCTTCAACCACTTGTAAGCGAGCGACTTAATTTTATCTACCACCTGAGGAATTGAGCTATCCTTGCCATTAAATACCATGTTATTTCTTTCTTTCCAAATTTCCCACGTAGTTGCAAACCAAATAACCTGTAAAATTGCACCACGAGCTTTCACGTTACCGCCATCGAAAGAAAACTGATTAAAATGGTCGACCACACCAAGCGGAAGGGTCGTTGAGAAGCCCAGCCACCTTAACAAGAATTGCCAAACCATACCGAACGTAGAACAATGTAAAAACAAATGAGTGCTAGTTTCAACTGAGTTACAACCAGCAACACACAACCAAGAGTCAAAAGGAATCACACCACGACGAAGGAGATTATCCTTCGTTGGTAACCTATCACGAAACAGACGCCACGCAATCAACACGACCTTAAGGGCAACTTGTTTATTCCAAAGAGTGGACACCGCCACTGTAGATACACCGATAGGTTGCGAAGTTTGCACTTTATAAGCACTTCGGATAGAAAAAACATGAGATGTTTCCAACTTCCAATGTCAAGTATCAGTTTTATCGACCTGCAAAGACACACTTTGAAGTAATAAGATTAGTTCCCCCACCACCTCCACTTCCCACGCAAAAACCCTCATCCACCGCGATCAAGCATGACCCTCCACCCCCCAACCTAACTGACACATATCAAACACAGACAAGTCCTGAAACAACGATAAATCAAATAATCTAGGAAACCTATCTCGAAGGGAGACTTCATCCATCCACAAATCCGACCAAAACAGAGTATTTTTCCCATTCCTATAACACGACTGCCATTATGTCTAAACCACTCCTCCCTACAAAGAACATGGACATCACGCCACCACAATGAGGCATCACGCCCCCCACCCCTCAATCTACCCTCCTCCATACCATACCTAGTTGACAACACCTTAAGCCACAAACTCTCCCTCTCCATCAACATCCGCCAACACCAGTTACCAAGTAAAGCGGTATTAAACTCTCTAATTCTCCTTACCCACGAACCACCAACCTCCTTACTCCTGCAAACAGAATTCAAGCCCACCCAAGGATAAATGTTTAGAGTTCCAACTTGACAGTCTAGAGTTAATTCGATGAAGTAGTGGTTCCCAAAAATCCAGACGTCTCACATTACACCCAATAGGTAACCCCAGATACACAAAAGGAACAGAGCCAACCTTACAACTCAACACCATCGCCGCTTCTGATAACCAGGAAATAGTGACATTAACCTCCACCAACTGACTCTTAGAGAAATTCACCTTTAGGCCAGACAGATTTTCGAAAAGCACAAGAACCGCCCGCATAGCACGGATATTAGCCCATGATTTCGTTCCCAAGATCAAAGTATCATCTGCAAACTGAATATGAGAAACAACCACAGGTTCACTACTACCCACCGTGTAGCCTGTAAATAAATTATTATCTGACAAGGAATTCATCAACACATTAAATCCTTCTGCAGCCAAAAGAAACAAGAAAGAAGAAAGAGGGTCACCTTGCCTCAACCCCCTTCCCAAAGGAAACTCATCCGTCGGAGATCAATTAACCAAGACAGAAGTTATGGCTGATCCAACGCATTCTTTAATCCACTTCCTCCAAAGAGTCGGAAAACCCATCTTCAGCATCACCTCTTGTAAGTAAACGCACTCAATAAAGTCATAAGCCTTCTCAAAATCAACTTTGAATAGTAACAGCTCCTTCTTACATCTACGGGCTTCATCCATAATCTCGTTTGCCACCAAAATACCATCTAAGATTTGCCGCCCCTTAATAAAAGCGGATTGAGAGTCCGAAATTACTGAACCAATCACCAACCGAAGTCTATTAGCAAGCACTTTCGCCAGAATTTTATACAAGGAAATTGGACGGAAATCGTTGAGTGTAACACCCCGACTTTTAATATTAGTTTATTAGTATTATTTTTAGATAACATTAGTATTATTGTTATTATTAGTATTGGTTGTTAGATTGTATTAATTTATTTATTTGAATTCATTGGGAGAATAGGTAAGGAGAAAATGGATGGGTTGATTAGGCCGTTAAAGAGCGGGAGAAAATATGGTTTAGGAAGAAAATATAGTTTTTAGAAAGAATAAGAAAGTAGATTGCGAACGGATGTGGATTAGTAAAATTGGGAAGAAAAGAGGTGTAGTTAGTGAGATGAGTAGTGTTTTAATGATTTAAACAAAGGGAGGTGTGAATAGCAAGGTGGAGAAGTTACAACAAGAATAGTAACCAAACATAGGATAATCAAATTGTCTACCACTTTATGTTCCGAATTAGGTTTGGAAGTCTTCATGAAAGTTGTATATGTGTGTGTTAGCTTTAATTACCCATTGGTTTGAGTCCATTATTCCCTCTAGAACTTGAGTTATGATTTAAACACCACGTATGGGTCATGTTGCGTTTTTTAGGAATTTTCAGCACAACCTTTTTTATGGACTCTAAAACAACTATGAAAGAGATAATGAGTCTAAGCAAGCCGTTAGCGTGTCAAGTAAAAGTAAGGGTCATTAGAAGATATGTCTAATGAAGAAGTGTGCTTAGGCATAAATAGGAGTGATTACCTCAAAGTAATGACGAGTCCAAAACATGAACTTGTGAGAGTGCCTTAAGAGAATAGAAGATAGTAATGATTAAACTATATATGAAAATATGTTCATAAACTTAACGAGCCTAAAAGAATTAGAGGATACAACTAATGAGGGATGTGTATTTTAAACATGATATTGAAATAATGAAGATGTAAACTATATATATTTGATATGTAGATAAGATGTTAATCGATGAATTAGATGGTAACATTGAAATATGATAGGGTATGTTGATAGTATAAATGATATGGCGACGATGCAATACGTAATAAATCATGTTGTGGAAGACTTAAAGGTAAAATAGAGAGAGAGTTGTAAGAGGGTAATTCATGAACTAATAAATGTGAAAATAATAGTAAATCAAAGTAACGGGTAATCGTAGAGACAACGTAGGAAAGTTTTTAGGTTGAAGAGAAGAAGAGTCAAGGTAAATAGTGAGGTCGAATTAGAGAATTGATGATGACAAGGAGATTGTTAGGATGAAATATAAACGAAGATAGGAAGTTAAGTATGAAGTAACGACCTTAGGTTGAAATAAAATGAGCGTGGTCGATTTAAGAGGGTATATGATGTTGAGAGAATTGATAGGACAAAATAGAATGGGAATAGAAAGTTTTGTATTAATTAACAAATAATGTAGGGGTAATGTTAGCGATGAGACAGGATAACGAATCACTAGAGAGATAATGACCTATGTTAGAATGAATGAATGATGATAAGAGTGAATGGGGTAATATGGCGCAATGTTGTTTATATAGGGAGAATAAAAGTGGTAGTTGTAACGATAATGATCATAGTTTTAAAACCCGGCTCGGACCGGCCAGTCGGACCGGTCGAACTGTGAACCGGTGGTGGAACTGATTCGAGTCAATAGTTGGATCGGCCATGCATTTGACCCGGTGTGAACCGGATGACTCGGCCGGTTTTTTCGAAAAATTGGAGAACCAGCAGTTTCTTCAACTCGGACCGGGTCAAACACCATCGCAGATTGCACAAGCAAATTATTGTCGCTCAAATTAATTTCTGAAAAGAAAGTGAGAAGGAGGTATAGAGAATAAATACATGAAATAGAATACAAAACAATTGAAGAAATTGTCAAAAAAAAAACAATTGAAAAAGAAGCATCAAGGAAGGAGTTGCACTGTGTTTAAATCGCATATGGGGAAAAAGTAACGGAAGCTGCAAATAAGCATCAAGGAAGAGACATGTTGTTTTATAGTTAGGGTTGTGCATTGAGAGAGATCAATAGTCAAGTTTTATCTTCTTTTTTTTATTTAACCTTATTGTTTGCTTTTTTGTTTTTTGAATGCATATATTTTGTTTGCAAGTATTTATATATTTAAAAGTGGGTCATCATTCCTTCCAATTAACATTTATATATAACCTAATTTTGAAAATTTTAAAAGGAGAAAGAAAATAAGAATATAGAAAATTGGGAGTTTTTAACTAATTTACAAAATTGATATTTTTTAGAGATTGATTCATCCGGTTCAATCTAATTTAATACATAAACAAATTTAATATAGAGACCGAGTTATTTGACCGAGTCATCTGATCTAATCTGGTTCAGTTATGCGGTTCAACCAGTGACGCAGTGGTTGGACCATTAACCCAGTGACCCAGTACCCTTGCCGAGTCGATGGCCGAGCCGAGTTTTAAAACTATGATAATGGTGAAGTAAAAACTTAACTGTAATGACTATGTTGAAAAAGGTTGAATGATGAAGTAATAATCATGTTGTATAATGTTGAATAATGACGAATGACGTACTTGTTTTATAATAACAAGTAAAATGACGAAAAGAACTATGGTGTGATGATGATTTGTTGTTGTTGATGTATTTTCTATATGTTGTTGGTGAGTCTTCATGCATCATATCATATTTAGGACCACGTTGAATGACGAATGTTGTATGTATGTTCAGTAACACAACTCTGACATACAAATGTTGATTAGAAACCGGTACCGGGATGCATATAGGTATAAGAACGAAGTGCATTTGCATATATCTCATGTTAGGTGTATATGAAGTATATGTGGTGTATGTGATATATGTTATATGTGTCAATGTGATGTATTGTGCGTGATATGTGCATTTCATTAATGCGTTAAAACTGAAAAATTATGATAATGATGATGTGTTAATGATGTTGTATAACTTGATGAAGAATTGTTAATATGTTGTAAATAATGATCAAATGATGTTATGCCTATTTATATATTATTCATGTATCCTAGTATATGTTACGATGAATATTCTCACCCCTTTGTTGTTGTTGTTGTTGTGTATTATAGTGTCTGTACTCTTGGGGTACAGACACTCAGGACGAGGAGCTCTAGTTGCGGGACACTAGTCGAATAATCACACGCTTTGATCTGTAACACTAGAGTTGGGGTCAAACGTTGAATGTTTAAATATAGGAATCTTAAGTATTTGAAATCATTATGATATTTTCCACAATGACGATTGAGAATCACACTCGTTCTTTTTATGAAATATTTTTGAAGTATTTTCCGCATTCTGAAATATAACGTATTATTTATTATTCGAATGAATGATTGATAAGTATGTGTAACATCCTTTTTGTTTAAAATTATTCGCATTAATGAAATGCACATATCGAATTAGGGTGTTACACTGAGGACTATCAACCTTAGGGATAAGAGCTATGAATGTACTGTTTATCCCCTTGGCCAATCTACCATTCCTATGAAACTCATGAAGAAAACACATCATATCATCCTTTAACATGTCCCAAATTTTTTTGATAAAACCAAAAGAGATACCATCAGGGCCTGGGCATTTGAAACTGTCGCAATCCCACACAGCCGCCTTCACCTCTTCCACAGAGAAGGGTTTGATTAAACTGACCCCCTCCCTAGGAGTTAACAAACGAAAATTCAAGGCCTCCATAGTGGGGGGCTCAACACCGACTCCCTGAAAATGAGTTGAAAAATGAGAAAATACAGCACCGCGTACATTGTTGACACCTTCAACCATCATACCATTCACCAAGAAAAATGGGATAGCGTTTCTACGTTTTCTAGTAGACATAATACCATGAAATTTTTTAGAATTTGCATCCCCTTCACGGAGCCATTGCATCCTTTACTGTTGCCAGGAAATACTAGTGTTCAACCGAGCTAAAGAAAATAACTCTTCCGTAAAACCATAAAGGTCCTCAACCTCAGCATCAAGTAAAACTTTCGACTCTCCTTTTAAATCCAGATTAGAAATTCTATGTTTCAAAGACAAAATTTTAGCAGGTAAATTTTGAGAATGAATCTGATGCCACTCCCGCAGTGCCAATTTAATTAATTTGAATTTTTCTTTCAGCACAAAACCACCCCAACCTTCAACCTGAAAAGAATTCCATTTATTACGGACAAAGCTATTGTAACCAGCAAAATTCTCCAAACACTTTAACATCCGCAACGGTCTCGGACCCAATTCTCATCATCAACAGAAAGAACTAAAGGACAATGATCAGACAAGCCACGAGCCGAAGCCAATTGGAAATCGACATTAGGTGCTCCTGACGATTGGTCATTGCTAAGTGGTAGTAAAAACTCAAAAAGAATGTAGAAATTACTTATAGATGGAGTAACCTAAACAAGATATGAATATCCTCGTTTATTTGTCTTCTAATGAACTAAACCTAATAGTTTGTAAAATTTGTAAGCAAAATATCGTTGAAATCATTGATAATCACACTAATATATGAGATTTGATTATTTTTTTTCTACGTTGACTATTCTATTGTGTGAGGAGATTGAACAAAAGAAATGGAAGTGTCCATTATTATAATTTTAAAATAAATAAATGGTATAAATGCACATATTTCTAAAATTTATGAAATTAATTGAACATTTATACACTAAAATTATAGTAATGGACACCTCCATTTCTTTTGAGAAATGGAGAGTATCTCAACTTGGGAATTGAGAGCTTCTCCTTCTCCTGTTATAATAATTTCGAGCTCTCTTGTAACTTTTCTTTTTTATTTTAATTTATTTAGACATGCATATGGTTCACCATCTCCTCTTGCTTAAAAAAAAAAACTTATGTTATACTAAAGAAAAGTACATTCTACTTGAAAGTGAGGTTGAAATGTGTACAAACATAAAAGACCATTGCCAAAAAAAAAGTACATTTTACTTGATATCAAATAGATAAAAGACCAAGTACAAAAACATTTAGTATAATCCCTAGAATTGCAACATTGATAAGGGATTGAAATCTGTATAAGGAATAATAAATTGCGTTTAATGCTTGCAAAAACTAATTGGTTTTCACATATTCTTGAGCAGGATATAGGTGAAGTTACATGGCTTTTAAGACTTACAGTTTCAATTCATGCATAGTTATTAATTTTTTTTTTAAAGGAATAGTTATTAAATTACTTACCCAAAAAATGTTAATTTTTTGTTCTTCTTTGTGGGGTGCGCTCGGACAGTGCAGCAGTGCAACACTAATGCGATACTTAAGAGACTCAATAGCGAACTAATGTGGTGGCCTCTCCCCCCAAAAAATAAATTTAATATCGTGCGGACCATGCCACATATCAAATATTAAACTAATTAGAACATATGCTTGTTCAAGATACTTTTCTTGTTATTTGAACAATTTGTCTGAATTGAATTTTGTTGACAACCCTAGTTGATGACTCATTTAATTTATCCACATTTTAACAGGTTGTCCATAAGAAAACTGCAGTTGTGTTGTGCCTGACAACCGCTAAAAATGAAAGATAAAATGGAGTTTAGAAGGGTCCTAGAGAGGCAATTAAGGTGGCTTAGAATCTAAGTTCGTTTTTTTCTCTACTGTTTATATTTTTGCCAATAAATCTGATCTATTGTATTTTGATTTTTTTTCCAGCAAACTTTAATGACAAGTATGAAAAGTACAGGAAGAATTGGGGTGATGGAATCATGGGTTCCAAATCCCAAGCCAAGGAAGCTGCCCAGAGGATGACTAAGGAGTTGTGTTATATTCTATTTTTTTGTGTTTTGGATTTTCGAATTATCATCCCCAAAAACATTTGTTATTTACAATAGCCAGAGTATTTTTTTTTTCCTTTAAATTATCCTGGTTTCATTATGAACAATATTGCCTCTGGCAGCAGAATTTTGGTATAATCATATGATCAAAGGTCTTATCAAAATCGGAGAATAAAATGGTAATATAGATATAGTGCCTCATTTCAATTTACAAGGGTGGTTGTGATGCCCCAATCACTAGTGTAATTGTCCTCGTGAGCTTAGCTCAGTTGATAGAGACAATGCATAAAATATGCAAGATGCAAGGTTTGGGGTTCGAACCCCGGCCACCATAAAAGAAAAATTTTACTACCGTAATTATTTTTCATTTCAAAATCGTAGAAACAAATGGTCATATATGCAAAGACCCTTTATATAATAAATTACCTTAATCATTATATTATTATCATGAACCCTATCACAAGATTAATACTACAATCATCTTTTTAGTTCCACTAATGTATTCCAGGGAGGTCTTATCTTTGAAGTACCAAAATAATTTGTATAGTGTTTTGAGTCACTGTCCATCTTTGGCATCGTATGACTCATGCTTACATTTGATTTTTTGAGCTAAGATGATTGGTTACACAAGAACGTAGTCACACCTTACTAAATGATTTAATAAAATAAAATCAGAGAAACTGAAACCCATGACATCATGTGGTATCTCATCTTATTCCACGTTTATCTGTTTTTAGAGCAATATTGATACTATAGTGACAAAATTGCCCTTGGATCCATATTATACTCTAAAAAGAGATAAACACAAAACATGCCGAGAACTACAGATTATATGCTTTAGAATTTGAAGACCGTAATCATGATCATAAATGACCCAAAATAGCAGCAAGAAGAGGAAGCTTAAAAGAACAAATTATATGCTATAATCATGGTCTTTCTTCTTTATATCACCAGACAAAGTTAAAACAGTGTTTGGTTGCAAATAATACGGGTCAAGAAAAACAACATGGCGATTGTAAATAGACATCGTCATAATAAATGCATTGCAACTAGCAACAGTTTTAATTCTATCACTCATGCTCATGAAAGAGAGAAAAATAAGTTAAACTACAATCACTCCATGGAATGTTCAGCAATTCCACGGTTTGCATGAAGCTGTCTCCAAGATGAAAAAAAACAAAGGTCTCCAATGAGTCCCAATTTTCCACCAAAGACTTAATAACCATTGATCTGAGGCCTTGAAGTAGGACCAACAAGCCGTGAAAAGGGCACTTGCGTTCTGCCAGTGTTCAAACCCCTTTGACCTGAAAACCTATCATTATTTACTTTGGGATCTGACACAGATTTAGAGAATGCTTGGGCAAGTTCAACGGCTGAAGCTGCTCTACCGTAGCGTGGGCCACCGGCACCTTGAGATGATTCCACAGGCTTGCGCCATGTTTCAGGTGAAGGTTGCCTCTCAGGAACTTGCTGCCTGTCAGTTTCCCTCGGGTTTCTCCGGTTATTATTATTGCTATTATCACCGCTGCGCCAATTCTTCCTCTGTCCAGGAGCTCTGTCGCCATCTACCTTTTGCTCCTTCCTTTCAGGTTTTCTGCCTGCTCTTGGATTGAGGCCATCCTCGGTTTTTTCGGCGTATCGAGTCTGGATTGAATGATCATGGTGTTTCTCGGACCTAGGAGTATTTTGTTCAACCCTTCACAAAGCATAATTTATGGACAAGCATTAAATCAGACTTGGGTCTTACTGGAGCCATCTAGAATATCAGATAAAACAAAAAACAAGTTCTCACCTATTTGAATTCTCAACCACGTCATAGTTTTTTATTGCAACATCATCAACCCCTCGCTCCTTCAAAACCTGATGGAAAAATGAAAATAATATTTAGTGATGCTAGTTGCTGCATTTAGAACTATGAGACCTTTCAAACCACATAAATTGTGGGGGTGGGGGAATTCTACTAAAGAGAGGATAAACATTTTAAGAGGACAAAAAATGAACACATGTGAAACTACTATCCATCCCTGTTCACGACAGACAAAAGATAGAAGTTGGATCTTCTCCATCCATCATCTCTTCACTAATCAATAACTCTCCTCTCTCTTAGTCTCTCTCCCTCTCTCAACCTCTCTCTTCCTCACTCACTCTCTCTTCAATATTTATTTTCTCTCTTTCTTGCTCTTTCACCTGTTGAGAGGATCCATTTGCCAAAAAAATAATAAAGCATTGATTTTAACTGGTATTCAGGATAAAAAATAAGTGAAAAGGACTTACTAGTTCTCGAGGGCGAGCTCCACCAAATAAAGCATTCCTGAAACATTTGCATCAGTCATTCCATTATTAAACATGAAATTGGATAATTAATCAAATAAACTCGCTGAAAGCGGCCCCATGCATATCAAACATTTACCAAAAGATTCAACATAAAATTAAGATATCACGAAGTTTGACATAATCAGTACTTAATATTCACTTGATTTGAAACAAAAGCAGAATTTAGAACCCTTCAAATTGGCAGGTCATGACAGTAAACATGATTTGAGGATCCCAAGAGATGCTAATTTGTTAAAGTGGCCGGGACAAGTAAAGTAGGCAATGATTGAGAAACAACAGGGTTAAATATACATTGTATTTCCAAATCACAAGTGCCACATTGTACTGAACGGTAACTAATATTTTTCTCAGTTTCAACTTAACGGACAACAAGAATGGGAAATTAACATCACCCTACCCTAAGACACACAAATGAGGTTTTTAGAAAGTATAACATGACTTCTCTTATGTATTTTAAGAGTACAAGTATTTGTATCTGTGATGTGGGTGTTTAAGTATCTTTGTTTAATGTAAATGATTTTGTTCAAAACACTAAGAAACCTGAACAAGCTATCAGAAGGGTAGATGGCAATATAAGAGAGGATTAATGGAAAATAGTAACACCATTCCATAAAAACCATGTGATCCTTAATGGTTTTTGCGCTAAATAAAAAATATCAGTTATAGTGGAGAATCTCCTTTATCATTAAAAAAAAATAAAATAAAAAATATGCGACCACATACTTACATGACACGAATATTCTTTATTTTCCCATTGATAAGCTAAATCTCCAACTATTCATTATATAAGTGGCGTGCAGCCGTGTATATACTTTTCTGCTTTACATGATATATGACCTCGCCTGAAAAGCTGAGTGTGCATGTATCTTCCAAATTCAGTAATTTCGGCGTATTGTGATTATTTGAATTGGGGGTTTAAGTGATAGCAGTCAGTCATTGTGGTTTTCATTGACCATGGCATATTTTCATATTTCAATATCTTTAGCCTGTGCAAGTAGATCTATGGTTACAGTTCATGGTGGGTTGAACCCAACTAGTATTGTTAACAACACATCAATACACCTACGACACAATAAAACTATAAAAACACGGTGAAAAACTCCTCTACCTACTGTCTCATGTAACTGACCTGTCTCTTTCCTTGTTTGCTTCTGATTGTTCATGGACCTCAGGCCGAGGTTTCAGAGGCTTCAGATTCAGCTTTGGACGCTGTCCTGGATCCTTTGGACTCTCGGTTCCAGCCGAAACAGACTTCACAAAATTGGCATGTCCATGTCCCTGAGAAACAGTTTCGACATGGACAGAATCATTAACTTGACGATATCCCTAACATGAGATAAATGAGAGAATTAAAATTGTGAATAAAAGAATGTATAAAAGCTGAATCTCTTGAGTTGAATATGTGAATACCTGTGTGTGTTCTATAACAGAAGGTTCGGAACTTTCCAGTGGCTTTGTTCTCGGCAGCAACTTCAGTTTAGGTCGTTCAATAGGTTCAGAAGCTATAAAGTGTTGCGATTCCGAGCCAACAGCTTTGCCATCAGTTCGAGCAGGCTGAACTCCATCGGAAAACTGAGGTACACTTCTAGGCCGTACATCTGAATACTTATGAACCCCCGACCTTTCATGTTCGAGTAACTCATTCCTACCACTGCCTTGCATCTGATTATCGATAACTAAACCCCTTTCAGCATGTCTTGCTAGCAGTTCATCAGAATGCTCCTTTTCAACCACTGCATCTATCCTATTACTATTAATATACGCATGCGGTCTACCCTCCACTTTAGTAGGTCTAACCACCTCAACATCTGTCTGATAATGAACCGTCTGCCATCTACCAGATGACACCTTATCAAGCGCACTTGCATGAGCCAGCTTGGAAACAGCATTTGCACTAGCCCAAGCAGATTGTTCCGACTCAGCAGCACTCGCCACCTCCTTCCTCATTGACCACACATTCGGATGACCACCACCACCACTACTAACCCCCAAACTCTGGGAATGATTTCCCACATGAGTTGCCTCGGTAAGCCTAGCCGAATACGAATTAATATTAACAGATGACACCGGAGCAGCCACTTGCCTACTCAACGAACTACTCCGCTTCACCTCAACACGAGAAGGCAAAGGAGCACGAATACTCTCATCACTAATCGTTCTCCGCGGAGCCGAACTACCATCCAATGGCTTCCTCTCATCCTCATCAAAATTCCTACCAATCGGAGCAGTATGTGGAAGAAACAACGATTTATCATCGTAATGTCTAGTCGCCGGAGACGTGTGGGGCCGAGACCAATGATCCGGTCTCCCCATCGGATTTCCCCATGTTGCAGGCCGATCATAACCAACTCGATCTGAAGGCCTCACAGTTCTGTACAAAATCCAAAATCCAAAAAAGAGTAAATAAACAAATCATTACAGTAACTTTTCATAAACAGATCGATGAATTAAAATAACTAATCAGAGTGATTAAATAAAACAAGATAAACAAATAATCATGATTAATTAGAAGGATTAGATCTAATTAGGAATTGATGTGATTGATATACTTACATGCCGGGAGCGGAAGGGAGAGGGAGATCGGAGGGAATGGAACCGCCGTGGAAGTCCTTGAGTGTCATGGTGCTTCCACTCACTTTCTTCTTCGACATTCTTCCTCACAAAAAAAAAAACAGAGAGAGAATCGTAACGGAAGAGGATAAGTTTCAGGGTGATTATTGATATTGATTATGAATCAGTGAAACGAAAGAAACCTCACACGAGTGATAATGAATAGGAAGAAGAAGAGAAACGAAGAAGGAACAGGATTAGTGATTTCTTTCTGGGGTGCGAAAAGGAAAAGGAAAAGGAAAAGGTGAAGAGAGTGAGAGAAGAGATGATATATTTATTTGATTATTGAGTTTTTCTGCGATGTGGGAAGGGAGTGTTTGTGTGTTCTACGGTTTACTTATATTTGTCAATTGGATGTTTGCCACGTGGTGGGACGTAAGTTTTTGTCGTTGATTATGTTAGATGCTTGGGACAGGTGGTGGATCATTATTTACTATTGCCATTATGGGGCCCGCTACTAAATTCTTCACTTGTTTACACAAAAAAACAAAACTAAGGCCCCGTTTGGATAAACAACTTATATAGATGCTTATAGCATTAAGGCTTATAACATTAGAGCTTACATCATAAGCTCTTATACTTGATAAGCTATTTATGTTTGGATATGTACACTAAAAAGTACTTACATAAATTGAAGTGTTTGGATGTGACATTACATAAACAATAATCGAAATTTTAAATATTTTTAATTTAACAAAAAAATCAAAGAATCGAACCACAATTATCAAGATTTTTTTTGATAAAATTAATCAAGATGTAAAAAATGATATTATAATATATTAATTATAATTACACACACACACATATATATATATATATATATATATATATATATATATATATAGTATAATCAATATTCGTCCTTAAAAAAAATATCAATATTCATATAAGACAAAATTAACATTAGAGGTGTAAATAAACTTACTATATATATAGATATTAGTG
>Ga0315915_1002039_pt1 | contig 25136 bp, 17 predicted proteins | sample MpolbnodulesMG_FD_207738 | JGI IMG/M metagenome (GOLD analysis project Ga0315915, IMG submission 207738) | Medicago polymorpha root nodule microbial communities from Los Angeles, California, United States - branched nodules | ecosystem: Host-associated > Plants > Roots > Nodule | place: USA...
GCTTTTACTTTAGTGGGAGAAGGACGAAAAATGATCAAAATGAAGGTAGAAGATGAAGGGTTGGTGTGTGTTTTTGAAGAAGAAGGAGAAGAGAAGGGTTTGTGTTGTTGAGAGAGGGAGAGGGAGAGGGAGAGGGAGAGGGAGAGAGAGAGAGATGAAAAGATGGAAATGTGGTACTGGTACGTTTTTATATGAGAGAGAAAGTGAGGAGTTTGAAAATAGAGTTTGAATCAACGGTTGAGATTAAGTGTGTGGTTGGGAGATTAGATTAGCATTAATTACCTGCTTAGGAGGGAAAAATGTAAGGAATTAGGGCAAACATGCTAGCTCATCAAGTCTAACTTTTATAATAATAAAGGATGACATGTGACATAGTTAAATTAAAATTGCCAATAGAGTGATATGCTAATATTTTCTTTAATGTCTTATTAGTGTTAGATTTTTATCTCGATATAAAGATATTTGACTTTCAACTAGAGTTGTCTGTTAGGCCTTCCATAAACATTTTCGTTATAGTAATCCTTTAATAATTGTGTATTAGGTTTTCCATAAATATTTTTTTATAGTAATCCTTTAATAATAACTGTCTATTAGGTCTACCGAATTGGCTTTGTCTTTTTTGTTCCTACATCGCACAATTTATTATAAAATTCAGGAAGAAACACATGTAGTGCTATGGAGAAACACTAGAAAGCTAGAAAATTTATTCTAGTGGAATGTTAAGAAGAACACACAAGTAGTGCTACGAAAACACTAGAAATAAACTTCTTTTATCTCAATATTTTTTTAATAAGCTAAAATAGTCCACCTAAATTGGTACAAGAGAGAATCAAACTTACGACATTAAAAGAAGCACATTCCAAAGTTCAAACTAACATCTTTAGACAAATCAAAGTGGGTCTTTCTTCTATCTCAATTATAAATCGTTATGTTTATTTTACATAGGTTAAAATATGTAATTAAATTGGGCTATGCCTTTTTATTTTTTACCAAAAAAATGTAATTAATCATTTATGTATGAGAAAGAAAAATTATAAGTTAACTTACAAAATTATCCTTTATTTATTGTATGAAAAATATATATTAAAAAATTGAAAGAAAATAGAGTAATATATAACTGATGATATAAAGGTAAAATAAAATTATTATTTTATATTATTTATATTATTTTAACTTAGATTAATTAAATATTTATATTATTTTAACTTAGATTAATTATTTAATTATACCAAGTACCAACAACCAATCTATAACAGCCAAAACGGGTTACCAACCCGTTTAGGGCTGACCCGAACGAGATTAGGTTGGGCTAAAAAGTCTTGCTTAAATACGGACTCTAAATGCGAAAACAAAAATTATTTTTATTACTTTTTGTTAACAAAATTTTCAAATAAGGAATAACCAAATGTGAAAACAAACTGCAGAAACATTTGTGATCATACTATTATCGCACTGCTATAAGTGTCTTTTGAAGCAATAATTTATTAGATGCACATTGTTTTCGAGGATTTTTTTTAAAGAATTTTGAGAAGAATTTAATAGACACATACTTAGTTAGAAGCCATTGGGGGTGTCTAATATTCTTGTAAATTGGTCTGTTTGTAATGGGTTGAGTACCCTTGTACTCCCTATTAATAAATTATTTGATTATCTAAAATATGGTAAGCGATGTTAATTTTTGTTTTGTTTTGCGGAGTTGATGATACTAGCCAAAGTTCATCTCATTGCTTTTGAATTTTGGAAAGAGCTCCATTGTTAAGCTGTGTTCCGGCATATGTGGCAGACAAACTGTTGCCGTGCCCATATAGAGGAGATGCAAGGAGTGATAAAAAAGTCCATCATGCCCATATCTATTGCTTTAATGAACATAAATATTTAGCAGAATTTTTTTTTCAAGTATTATAAAACACAGAAAATTACAAGGCTATTTCATTCAGCTCGATCTTCTTCCTCGCCAATGACATCCTCAGCTTGCTTCTCATGCATGGTTCCCACACTTGACCCTCCTAGTTCATCAGATGTTGATCTTTTACTTGATGATCAGAGTCGTTCTTTTTCTTTGATTGATGTTTTTGGAAGTTATTTACCATCATTACTAAGATTTCAAGGTTGTAATCGAGAAGGAAAAGATCAAATTTTGATGAAGTAGGAGAGTCAAGTTTGAGAACCATGCACAGAAGTACCACAGGTCACTCATCTCGCACTATTTCAGCTAATGACGGAGACAGCCACAATGGGTATATGCTTCTGATGAAGCTAGAGTACTGGAACCATTGGAGAAGGCTGATTAGTTGCAATCCCGTCTAGGTTCTATTCTACTCTTCATTTTTCATATATTTTGTGTTCTAATTTTTGTTGATTCAAGTTCACTTTTTAATTGTTAAGTTTTAATTTTTTGTTGATTCAATCCCATTTTGATTTCATAATTGCTTTTGAACTTACTTGATTGAACAATTGGGGAACTAATTTCTATTAATGCAATTGGGTAAATATTTACATAAAAGGTAAAATGAATTCAACAATGCATTCTTGTGTTGCTGTTTTACACATATTTCTATGATGTGTCTCTTCCAAAATAATTTATAGATATATTAGGTAATGTTGGAAAGTTAAGTTATTTTGTTGAATCATGTGTGATATAGATTGTGTTCCATTTTGTTTTGCTCTCCACAATGCATTCTTGATATTTACATTAAGTTGTATTGTCATGTTGTAGCTGTTTTTATGTGAGTTTGGAATGGATTTTGTTATGTAGGAGTAGTAGAAATTAAAAGTCTTGACGCTTTGATGATGCAAAGAGTCTGCACCCCTCACAGTACTATTGGAAATGAGCAAACTATTCAACCTGTTAAATGTCGAAAATGGCTCGGCACGGTCATTATCGCCAACACAAAATGTAAAATGTTGTAGATGCAAGCTAGTTAATGTCGGCAAATCAAGAGAATCCGGAAACAGATTTTCATGGTTTGAATGCATACAAAGCTTAAGATATGTTAATGCCGGCAAACTGAGACAGTTTGGGAACTATGTTTTACGCTCTGCATCAGAGTAAACAGAAAGCTTAAGATGTGTTAAACTCTGAAACGAAAATAAGCTAGTTGGAATTAATGCAATGTCACTAGTGACATCAAGTCGTAATCGCTGGACATTGTGTGAAATAACGCAATTGACAATCCTTTTAAGTATGTGAGGCTCTAAGCGGCCAATATGACTCTTAAAATCAAGAGTGTCTAATGTGATAGAGGAATCGTGAAGAGATTAAATGTTAGACACGAATTTAGTGAATATCTTGCAAGTTCGAAAGTCTCTACAATGTAATCTAAGAGCTGGTACACGTTTCCAGAGATCCTTATATCTAAGAGCCTAATTCAACCCTATGGATGCAAGAGGATGATCATCTAGTAGGGGGGGAATGTTAAAAAAACAGAGACATAAAGAGAGGATATTATAATGAAAATTACTTAGAAAAAAAGGTTATCTTACACACATAAAGCACATAACATACACATCATGGCACAGATGCGCCTAGCTAGCACTTTTCTTTATTAGTGAATTCCAATCACCACATTTCAACTAAAGTAACCCACATTCATTTAGATTGAACTAACCAATTCCCCCTCCATTGATTCTGTAGAGGCCACACTGGCAAGATCCAATTCAGAAGATTTCTTGTTAACAAAATTGCACTGTTTTCTAATTTCTCCTTTCTTTCCGGTAAGCACGCCAATATTACCCATTTTAATCATTGAATTTATAAAGTTCTGGAAGAAAACATTTTGGTTGTTTCCAAAGTTGTTGACAATGCTAATGGTATCTGCACCCGGTGTTGAGAACAATTCTTGGTCACTTTGAAGCAAGCCCTTTTTACCCTGAAGATTGTTGTAGTAGTTCTTGTCCAATGTATCGGGAGTAGTTGGGTCAAAATTGACAACGTTATTTCCAGGTCCATTTTGAGGACATTGTTTTTGCAACTGTTTTAAGTATGTTGGGTCAAGAGTTGGATCAGGTTTGCCGGTATTGTCGAAGTTGTATAATCGATCAAGTATGAAAAGGCAACGTGCTCTTCCTAATGTATGGGCACCTGAAATTGAAGCACTTAAGTAAATCATGTACTATATAGCTCTAGAGATTAATAAGATCTAGTAAGATACATATTTTTTTTTAAATGAACTCGAGTTTGAATCCTAGTTCGAACAATTCCTCATCACGATTTAATTACTTTTCAAAAAAACTTGTTTGAGTGTTAATGGATGCAGTTTGTCTTTTTTTTTTTTTTTATCCGAGTGTTAAGATAGAAAAAATAAATTGTGCTTGTACACTTACTAAGAAATTATCTTAACGGATGCAATTTGTCTTTTATTATTGGATAATTTATTCAAAAGTCAAAGCAAAGCAAGTTAGTTCAAAATCAAATGGTGAATTTCACATTAATTTCTAAATTCATTTTTTTTAAAAATAATTTATAATTGAGTAACCCACTCCTCTATTTAATGCATCAAGTCGTGTGAAATCTAAAGTCGCGACAACTCTCCTCAATAGTTTAAATTTTAATATCACTATGGCTCATGATTTAATTCAAATTCAAGATCTTATTTATGTAAAAATGAAGAAGACTCGTATCATCTTATCTAAATGTCGTCGTTGGATAAAAAATTATATTTTTATTATTATTATTATATAGGAAATGGTGCATGTATTTGCATACCTGAGAGTGCTACTAGATCAACCGTGTTGAGTCCTTGATCAGCAAAGGCAGATTTAAGTTGATCTAATTTGAAGCTGGGACCTGGAAGATTTTGATTGGCAAGGGATTGACTTGCTGTTAGACTATCCCTTCTTCCTAATGGAACCAACCAACCTGGACCCCCACTCTGTGAATATATATAGATTTGTGTTATTTTAAGACTATACAAAAAATAAAAGAAGTTGATTCAACCATTATTATGTTAGTACATATATTATGATATTATTATGTAAAACTCATTTCTTGAAACTAAAAATAATTGGCTAAAAATATGTACCAGAACAGAAGATATTCCAGCTGCAAGTGTGAGAATATCAGCACAAGAAACTTTATTAGGACAAACTTTTTCCACCTCAGTCTTAATCTGATTGATAACATCCAATCTTCTTAAGGAGTTTATATTTGGACCAGCATCTTGTTCACTCTTAATAGTAGCAGTGTTATTCAACAAAACTGATGCATCACAACCCTGTTTCAATCATAAATAATATCATCAAGTTATTTAGTGCTCTATCTCCAAAACTACATATATACATATGATCCACAAAAAATGTCATATTATGTCATTTCACTTAAGTTAAGGAGATATTTTTAACTTTATGAACTATTGATTATTTTTCATTATCATAAATACAGAGTGAAAAATAATAACTTGGTTTCTAAGACCGAATAATAATACGTATACATACTTGGACGAAACAATCATGAAAGTGAAGCCTAATGATACTTGCAGGCATTCGAGAATCAGTCTTAGAAACCTTCTCTAAGATTTGAAATGCAATAGATTGCAATTGGGGACAAGTTTTGGCGTAAAAGTCTGGACTAAGCTGTGCATTTGAAGAGAAGGGTAGTCCTCCAAACACAACTACTACACAGCATAGAGCTGTTGCTATGAGACTAAGGGAGTTCATTTTTTACCCCTTATAGTATATTCTATGTGTTTGAAGTTGATGTGCTTTGCTAGGAAGAAAATGTGCCTTTATTTATAGGCCATAACATGACTATAGGTGGTGGCTTGTGGTTGCCATGAGTGACATTTGATAAGAATATACATCAATATTTAAGATACACTTGTAAATTTAGTAATTATTTTTCTGAAAACTTTGTCAAGTCTTCAAAAATATAATATATAAATCGCATTATTATATATACGAATTTAAGGTGATGTGTGTTACAGGCCAGTGAAAATTGTCGTCACTTAATTATTATAGTACGCTGAATTCAAACCCCCTCTAAATTTATCAACTTTTTCTTTTATGACATGGAGATAAATTCAGAAAGTGATTAGGATTTCAAAGCATATACTGTATGTATAGTACAGTCGAAAGAAAGTAATAAAACAAAGTAACTTAAATTCCTTTCAAATTATCTATAAGTGATAAAAAAAATGGTTGGTAAAGTTTTTTGAATATCATACGGTAAAGCTAACGGTTAAACTAAATAAAAATCAAATGATATAAAAATATGGTTTTATGAAACAATTAACTTTTTTAATTAAGATATCAAGGGTAAAATTGAGAGAAAATGTTAAAAGTTATAAGTTCAAATAAATTTGAAGGCTAACATGTGACCACTAATGGTTGCCGACAACTACTCTAATCACCGCCAACCACCAGTTTGATCACCGCCAACCATCACCCCAAATATACAGTTTTATATGGGTACACTTCAATGACTTGAATTTGTGGTTGTGACCGTACAAGAATTATCCTCGACACCCATTGAAGGATTTGACTTTATATATCGATTGTGCAATTCTTTTTTACACATATACCTTCATGCATACAAACCACTTCATGATGCCATAATGTATATAAATCAATATCTCATTAAAATGTATGTATTATTATGATTATATTGTCCTAAAAAAAAAAAATATGACTATTGTCAAATAAGGCCCCGTTTGGTTTGAGCTTATGAAAAATAACTTATGTAAATAAACAAGTTTTTATTTTAATTTATAAACTTTTACTAACGAAAATTGTATCTTCATAAACGGTTTTTTTATAAACTACCTTAAAAACTTATAAATAATACATAAAAACTTATTTATTTGCATAAGTTGTTTTATATAAACTCTAAAATAAGCTAATCCAAACGGGCCCTAAATGGTCAAATGTCTTGCTGAACCGAACATGGGCTCTCGTGTCTCGACCAGGATTTGTTCCCATAAGTCTTAATTTTCCCGGCATTTACGTTGTTGTTTTCTTTGACAGAATCTTTGTGGAGTTGTTATTACTAACTCCTATTATTATAATATAATTTTTTTTTTTTAAGGAATTATAATATAAAATTTGGACAGGGGATGAGTTGTTATATTCTACAAATGGTACGTGTTGCATTAAATTATATATAGTTTGTGTGTGATTTCGAAGTTGTGTTAGTCTATAGATAGATAGATATTTTATTTTTCCACCCCCTCTCATTTTTTTTATTTTTAGCATTGGCTTTTCTCGTTTGTCACTTCCACACTTATTAATTTATTCAACCTGGCTTACTTTTTGATTCAGCAGCCTCCCAAAAAAGACTTCAAGTATTTCCCTAACCAATAAAATATAGTCTAAAATATTAGTGTGTACACCTATATACTACTTGATTATGTGAATGATTTATTTCATTTTCATATTTTTTATACGTGGGTTTAAACAATAACAAGTTCATGTATGGTTTTTATTTTGAATTTTTTATTGGGAAAACTTTGTACCTTATATAATAATTATTTTAAAGTTTGGCGAAATGGTAACAAACTCTCCTTAAAATTTTTAATATTGTTATATGTCTAAGACTGAATTCGAACCAGTATATTGGTTAAGTTAAAAGAAATATGCGTCATGTCATATGAACAATCTTGGATAAACATTTTAATTTATTAACGGTAAGTTGGATGATTCATGTGGCAATTGTAATAAAATGGGAAGATAAACTTGAAAAAATTGTTAAAGAAAATGGTAAAGAGTATATTCGATTAAATATTCTCTTATATTTATTAGTTGTAGTAAAATTAAAATAGAAAACAATATTGAAAGTAAACTGTCATAAAACTGCTTTAATATAAATAGTTAGGTTGTCTATTTCATCTTAAACTTTTTTCCCGGAATAGATCATAAAATCTTATTGAAAGTGATGTTTTCCTTCCAATTTTACATGTGACGTGCCTTCTCTAAACAAATAGTCCTCTGTCCATTTTTATATTTTATACGAGTGCTTTACAAAAATGTGCAGATACTAAGAAAAATGGTTGAAGTAATAAAATAAATTTTGAAATATGCATAATTATTACTAAATTACCTTTGGTGCATTAATGTTTTTAATATTGATTTTTTATATTTCAAGACAAAATAGTAGTATTAACGAGGGATGTATTTCAAAAAAAGTAGTAAATGCATCTAATTAATGCTCCACACATTTTCTCGGGGTATTGGAAGCATGGTTGAGCCTAAACTTGAGTAGGGGGAATCCCACATGACTTGTTTTGGTTTTAAACATCACTGTTTCTCAAATGAGTTCCTGGAACCAACAAAGTGTTATATTTATGAAGTGGATTTAAGATCCATGGATGTTCATTTATAGGCTAGGTGTCATCAAACCTACCGAGTGTAGTACAAGTACATTAGATCGTGGAAGGTATGCTACATTAGTAGCCAGTGTAGGTGGATAATTTATCCATGGATGCTACAATGGATAATTTGCATGTGTATTTCTTCAATAAGGAGGAACTTGTGGCATGTCAATTTACCCTACAACCTCAGGCGGCCTTCATTTCTTATGCACATGTCCAACTTGAAGGTTATCATGGTTGAAAGTATCATTTGCATTGGGTTTCCGCAAGGTTAGTAGTCAATGAAGGTTATCTTGTTAAGGTCTTATCAATGAATTAATCGGTTGATTTCAATTAACAACGCTGGCTAGAATTTGGTTCCCTTGTACCCCTTATGGAATATTGGTGATTGAATTGTCACATTAATTGGCTTGTCGAGTCTCCAATTTCTTGGCTTTTTGAACCTCATTGTGAACCATGTGTTTAGCAATGTCAACAAGTTGTCGAATAGCCTAATAGATGATGTCATATATCCCCATTCAAACTTTTGTCTAGTGAAAGATGTGTATAATCTATGTTGTCAAAAGTGGTTGTGCCGATCGCTATAGCGGTGCTGAGTGAAAAAATTAGGTTCCCCATGCTACCTTGCGTTTGCGCGTGTTGGAAGTGGAAAGTTGTCAAAGCGGACCACTGTGTAGCGGTTCGGCACAACGTTAACTCGACCAAAGCGACCGCCTCAACCAGGTTAGTTAAAATTGTGAGCCATCACATATAAATGGACGATTGGTAATGTAATTTTAATAATATTAATAATATAATAATTATTATAATAATAATAATAATTAACTTTTTACTCTATATTATTTTTTATTAACAAGTATACAATTTATTTTCCTTCAAAAATGTATACAATTATATTGTTTAGTTGGTATGTAGTTTTGATGTTCCAGCTGGTATACAATCTTTTTTTGACTAATTGATGAATTTTGACAATGTTTAAGGTATTTTAGTATTTGGGGTATTTTAGTATTAAATGTATTTGCAGTTGTGCCACCAAAATAGTGGCCGTTACACACCCACTACCACACCTAACCAATTTTTGGATTGACTGTGTTGCATTTCTGCATTAACAATAGAGGTGGTAATTACACATGGAGTCTTAGGTTTTTCAAATGATTGTACCTCATAAATGCAAGGAGGAGCCACAAATGTTGTCATTCCGAACGTTTGTGAAGGCTTTTGTTCGATCGATGTTAGCATGACCTAGTTGCTATTAATGATGACATTTGTTTCATACAAACTAATACTCTTTTCATACCATAGGTGCATACGTCCAACGTAGTCATGATATAGGAAACTGAATTTTTTAGTGGCAAAGGTCATATTACCCGACTAGGCGTGCCAAATTTGTTGATTAAGCAAGAATTTAGCCAAGGTTCGGTTGATGGCCTCAACTCTGATTCCATTTTATTCAAGCGATTATTATTGAGGGAGGAATTTTGTCCCTTAATTATGGGTTACCCAAATAAGGGACGATTTTTTTTAGCTAAGGATCCTCTCCATAAGAGTGCTAGGTACGATTTTTTTAGGAACACTAAGAAATACATAAAAAATAGATAAGGATGGACTGATAAAAGAAATAAAAAAAATTATAAATAAGCTTTTTATTTTGTTTGATTGAATTTGTCTGATTATAACGTGCGAATTGCATATTTATATGCAAAAAATATGCCTATTAAATGACTTGCTCTACAGTGTCACGCCTCTGCTCGGCTAATTTTGTAGGTAGTGCATGATTTTCCCTCTTTGAGAGGGTCGTAGCGCCCCACATTCAGTTGCAAGTGTCCTCTTTCACAACAGGATCGTTGACACATTCCATGGCTTACGACTTTATCACGAATGTGCCTTTTCCTCACCTCTCTTTGGAGTTAGTGGTGCTACAAAGATGGAAAATGGATTGTATGTATCATTGTCTAGTCAGACTTAGTATTGACTTATTCTGAGACCATTACGAACGACATACCTAGTAGCAGACTTGAGAAAGAATAATCAGTTTTCGTCGATCGTTTGTCCTAGCACTCTCCTAACTTTCCATCAGCTTGGAGGTTTATTTGCCTAAAGTTAAATTGCATGTTTGCCTATGTCGGCTGACATGATATTTAGTTTTAGGTGTAAATAAGATTGTACCATGTACACCATGAATGCATGAGCACCCGATTGCCATTTCATTGTATAAAAGTGTACAACTTACATATCATACATATTATGTAACATATATAAACATGTCACTCAAATATATATTCATTAATCATGTGACAACGTTTTCACAATAAATATATATTTTATACATTTACTCAAAATCATATGAAAGTAAAATTAACATATTTATATCATATTGATTACATATAAGCCCAAGTGGACCCACAAGTCATCTCAGCATTGTCCTTTAAAAATAATCATACACACAACACACAGACAATCCAAAGCATTTATTTAAGCACATAATGTTGTTAGAGAACTTCCTTGCCTCTACAACTCTCCTATCCAACACATGTACAACTCTATGCCACTGGATTATGTGAACACGGTGAGAGAGAATGAAAACAAGGAAGGAGATAATAGAGAGAAGGGAAGAGCACGTGAGTGAGAAAGAGAAGCTTCCGGAGTATAAAAAAATAAAAAATAAAACAAAATGCCACGTAGGGGGTGTATATTGGGGTTTAGGAAAAAAGGGTGTCTATGAATAATTTCTCTTTATTTAAATACATAATGTTGTTAGTGAACTTCCTTACCTCTACAACTCTCCTACCCAACACATGTACGACTCTATGTCACTCCGATACTATGTGACAATTCAAAAGCTTAGATGAATACAAAACTCTAAGAAAAACTTCCTAACTGGAAAGTTCAACTTACTAGTTGAGTAGTTGTTCATAAGACGACAAAGCTTCTCTTTTAAAATTTCATACAAAATTTTTCTGACATTTTGAATAAACGATAAAATTTAGGTTTTTCTCGTTTCAACTCAGAGTTAGCAGTGAAAAACATATAAAATTTAGGTTTTGTGAAACATTTTTTCAAATCAACCTGCGTCTTAATTTTTCTCAAAATAGTTTCAGTCCTGCAACCTTAAAGTAGATAAAAATAACCTACAATTTTTTTTATTAGAGTCATTTTCTAAAAGTTTGTCTGCTCAGAACATTTTTCACAAGACATTTTCACAAATCAAGGTCTCCAAAATATTCGGAAGGTTAAGTATAATTTTGGAGAATATTTTCGATAGATCCTATTTTGTGTTTAGAATGTTTACCAAAGCACCAAGATCATGCAACATACACAAGTTCACACAAAAAATATTTTTAAATTATTCAGTTCATTAGACATTCATTATAGACAACAAATAAAAATGACGAGGAGTTTCATTTTTAAACAGTGATTTAGACTTTTTTTTTTAATTCATAACTCAACAAAAAAATATAGTGCTAACTAATTCTAAACTAAGATTATTACATTCAACATACAAACAATGAGTCGTATCTCAAGATAACTAAGGTTCAAACTGTGATTTAGACATTTTTTTGTAAATTAATAACTCATATCAAAAAATATAGTGCTAACTAATTCTAAACTAAGCTTATTGCATTCAATATACAAACAATGAGTCTTATATCTCAAGATAAATGAATTTCATTTAAAAGATTGAGATCTTTCAACATATGTTTTTCATATGCATCGACTAGAGCTTAAAAACATGGATTAGTTAATTTTAATATTTTTTATAGGGATGGTTTTTTATTAGTTAAAGCATAATTATCCTTTGACAATTGTTTTATAGGGAGAATATCATTTTTACCTTAAGTTATAAGACTAAAATAATTGGCACATTAAGTGTGGATGGATGAGTTGATGGTTAGCGGACTCATGCATCTACTATATGTGCTATTGGTACACTTGGTTTGATTACGGAAGAAAGTTGACTATGAAAATAAGAGAAACTAAGCATGTTGTTATATTTATGACTGTGTCCCATTTTTATTTTTATTTTACTTTAAGAATAATTTCCTTTTTTGTTTTATTAAATATTTTTTGAGTCACAGAAGCGATATGCCTAGTGTAAACTTTGTAATTCTCAATAGCTCCAAAAATCGCATGCATACTCATTTTGTAAAATAAATGACACACCAATTAAAATAAAAAAATAAAGTAATCAATAAGTATATTTTTTAGATTAGTCTTATACTCCAATAAAAAAAAGGCTATACTCATAATAATAAAACAACCCTTATTATAATTGATATATTGGCCCAAATATGAATATATATAAAAAATTCTATATTAAAATAATTTTCTCAAAGAGCATATAAACATTATTTGTGGTTATTGGATACTAATAATGCATGTTTGAATTGATAGATACATGTATACTTACTTTTGTTATAAATTTGTTGTAGTTGTGATTTGGTGTGAACTTTTCAATATTGATATTGATTTGATCATTAATTTCTTTTTAAAAATATTTTATTTCACTTGAAGTTGTATTAAAACAACTTATAATTAGTTTCTTGCACACGTTTTTATAGTTAAGGCTATATGCATTAAAAATAAAGATACACACTTGCACACATACAAGCACGCACGCCCACACACGCCCACACACCCGCTCATAAAAATAAGTTGTCATCTAATCTCATTATATAAAAGTGAACAACTTACATATCATACATATTATGTAACATATCAACATGAGTCTCAAACATATATTCATTAATGATTAATCATATGTAACAACAGTTTCACAAACAATATATATTTAGTGGCTATAGTTGCACCCACCTCGATTAACAAGTCTTTTGGAAGTGATTGTATGGCCGCAAAAGAACATGGTGCATGTTGTTTTTTGTTGCTTTTTCTCTTCAATTTTTTTGCTTTTTCTCTTTAATGTTCTTCTTGATGGTGCCATGGCTCAAGAAAAGTGAGATATTGAGAAAACTAAAACAGTAGATTTGGAGAGGTTTTTGTTTTGGGTGGTGTACTTGGAGAGGGGGATTTTGATTCATTATATAGGGGATTTATATATATTTTTTTAGGCAGGGGAGTTATATATTTTTTTCTTGTGTGTGAACGTTTGTTTTTTCCTTTTTCATGAGATAAATTATGATTTATTTTAATAAATGTAATATTCAAAAAGTCATTTAAAATTATGGTTTCCTAAAAAGTAGTGGAGAGTGAGTCAAAAGAATCCCAAATATACTTCTATGAGTCAATCCAAGTTCCACACAAATTTAACCTCTTTCCATCAAATCTCTATTATAGGGAAGACAATAAGAGATAGATTTTTATTCATGTCGAACCTTGCAAAACATGATTTTGAGGCTCTTGATATTTTGGGGAAAAATTATCTGGCTTTGGCCCTTGATGCCGAAATTCATTTAAATGTTGAAGGTCATGCAGATACTATTAAAGAAGGAAACGAAACAACTGATCAACAATAGGCTAAGGCCATGATATTCCTTCTCACCACCTTCATTAGGATCTGAAAAATGAATACCTTACTGTAAAAGATCCACAAGTTCTTTGGAACAATTTAAAACAAAGGTTTGACCATCAAAAAACTGTCATTCTTCCTAAAGCTCGTTACCAATGGATGTATTTGCGTTTACAGGACTTTAAGTCTGTAACCGAATATAACTCAGTTGTATTTAAAATTACTTGTCTATTGACATTGTGTGGAGAAAAAGTGACCGATGCAGATATGTTAGAAAAACATTCTCCACTTTTCATGCATCTAATGTGCTCCTGCAGCAGCTATACCGCGAAAAAGGATTTAAAAAGTATTCTGAGTTGATATCTTGCCTGCTTGTGGCAGAACAATATAACGAGCTTTTGATGAAAAATCACAAGGCTCGTCCCATTGGTAGTGCTCCATTCCCAGAAGTGAATGTAGCAACGCATGATCACTATGGACAAACTCTTGGTCGTGGGCAAGGTCATGGTAGTGGACGTGGTCTTAATCGTAATCACAATGGAGATTACAAAAACACATTCTCTCACCAGAAGTTGAAAAATGTCGGAAAGAATGAGGTTGGTCAATGCAGCAAAAATAATGAGAATATTTGCTATCGTTTTGGAGGCAAAGACCATTGGAGTCGTACCTGTCGCACGCCAAAGCATCTTGTTGATCTTTACCAACAATCACTAGAAAATAAAGATAAAAAGGTTGAAACTCATTTTGCATGTGAAGATGATGACCATGATTATGGTAATATGGATGTTACCCACTTAGATGCTGCTGATTTCTTTGCTGATCCTGATGGAAATATTGATCATCTCATTGGAGATGGGAGTGTCAAGAAATAGAACCCCACCAATAAATAATCATGTTTAAGAGTGCCTTTGATTTTCCTATGATAATAAAAGTTTTAAGTTTTATGTTATGTTTTTAACTTTCTTATGCTAATGATAATAAAATTTTATTTTTAAGTGTGTTTTCAACCTCCATTGCTAGTCATGATAAATATTACGCTTATTTAATTTTTATATTTATACTTATCTCTTGTTTGTTCATTTTTAGATTGAATGAGTATTAACATTAACCTCAATAATGGAGATATGTGCCTCGCTGATAGTGCAACAACTCATACTATTTTTAAGGTATAGTTCTTCACCTACACGGAGACATTGAAACGGAGTCAAGCATATATTTCGTTACCTTAGAGGTACAATGGATATGAGTTTGTTTTATTCAAAAGTACCAAAATTTGAATTAACGGGTTATGCAGATGCAGGTTATTTGTCAGATCCTCATAACGGAAGATCACAAAAGGTTACTTGTTTACCTATGGAGGTACATCCATTTCATGGAGATCCGTGAAACAAACCATAACAACAACATCATCAAATCATGCTGAACTCTTAGCACTACATGAGGCAAGTCGAGAATGTGTTTGGTTAAGGTCTCTAATTCAACACATACAAGAGAGTTGTGGTTCATCTATCGGGAGAACAGATGCAACAATTATTTATGAAGATAATACTGCATGCATTGCTCAGTTGAAAGATGGTTACATTAAAGGAGATCGAACAAAACATATTCCTCCTAAATTCTTTTTCACGCATGATCTTCATAAGAACAGTGATATAAGCATCCAACAAATTCGGTCTTGTAATAATCTTGTAGATCTTTTCACAAAGCCACTCTCAAGCAGAATTTTTGAACAACTGATATGAAAAATTGGTCTTCATCGACTCAGAGATGGTTGTATTGTTAGAAGGGGAGAAATAAATGTATTATGTAAAAGGATATTGTACTCTTTTTCCTTCACTAGAATTTTTTCCCATTGGGTTTTTTCTAGTAAGGTTTTAATGAGGCATATCCTGATGGACATCCAAGGGGGAGTGTTATGAAATAATGACTTAGTTGATGTCCATCTCTAAGTCTTCCACCTTCCTATAACCCCCATTAGTAAGTGAATAGTTAGTGAACCTTAATTGCCTTGATCACTCACTTACTCATCTTGTGTCTTATAAATAGGACTCATATTGTACCGTAAAGACACACTTGAAAAGAGAAATACAAAGCGCTTTCATCTTCCTCCTCCTCTTCTTCTTTGATCTTGTGCTTTTAGTTTATTTCTTAACAATTCATATATTTTTTTAAGGAGATTTTAATTGATATCTAGCTAAAAATTCTTACACCATTAAATATATTACTACACTTGGTTTGATTAGCGGAAGAAATTTGACTATGAAAATAAAGAGAAACTAAGCATGTTGTTGTATTTATTTTTTTGAACAAAGCATGTTGTTGTATTTATGGCTGTGTCGCATTTTTATTTTATCTTACTTTAAGAATAATTTCCTTTTTTATAATGTTTTTGGGTCAAAGATAGGGCCAGCCCTGTGCAAGTGCATCAAAATCCTTGGCAAAGAGCCTCAAACATAAAAGGGCCTCAAAATTTGAAAGAAAAAAAACTTGTACCTACGGACAAAATCCATCACTAAATGTCATTTTTCGTAGGTGAAAGTCCAGAATTTAATTATTTTACTGTCAATTATACATTATCCGTAGGTAAATGCCTATTTATTTGTGGGTGAAAGTCATGTTTGAATCATTGCTCATATATTTAATTAGAACGTAGATTATACTATCTTGTAGATTATACTATCTTATACTAATTTTTGTTTTTTTTTGCCGATTAAAAAAAATATACTTGTTAAATCTTCTAAGAATTAAGGAGGACATGGTGTCAACAAGGCTATTTCATCTGTTTTATATTGATAACATAATAGGTGGCAGACTGATCTATAAAGTTAGACTTCAAAAGATATTGCTTCTTTGACAGTACTACCAAAAATATTGTTAAAAATAGTTTTCCTTTTTATTGATAATGAAGTTGTTGAAATAATCTGCACATACTCAATTTAACAGTAGCTACTTGTTCCTTTTTTTCTTTCTTTCTTTCTTTTTGTTGAGTCTTAAGGCTCATTGAAATTATATATGTTCTTAGTTTAGGATTGGTACTAATACCGTATTGATTCATTGTTCTTAACTCTTTTGTTAATTCATCGTAATGTTAAACATTTGTAGTAACTAGACTCAATTACAGGTAGCAAGAAATAGAGGGTCTAAATAGACTCTTAACACAAGTACAATTATATGGAATATTTTACCCCATCCTTATAATATTTAGGGCCCGTTTGTTATAGCTTTTTTTAAAATAGATTTTAGAAGTGTAATGTGATTTTGTTATAATTTTTTTAACAAAGAAATTTTTAAGGAAAGCTTCAAATGAAAAATCCGTTTGAATAGTTTATCTTAAAATGTCATTCTAAGTATTTCATCATTTGGGTATAGTTTTTTTTTATACTAAAATTTTGAAAAAATCTTTTTTAAAAAAAAGCTATTTCAAATAGCTTTTCATAAAAATCATTTTTAAAAGATGTCATTTTAGAAAAATATGTGATTTTTATTATGTAAAATCTCGAACAATGAATATTTAAGTTAGTGAATGCAGAATCTCTTTTTAAACTTATATCAAATGAGTTTGAAATAACTTTTACTATTTTAAAGTAAATTTTTTTTAAAAAAATCAGTTTTAAAAATACAAAAGAAAATCCATATTTTTAGAATCTAAAACAAACGGGTCCAACCAGCCCTAAATAATCTATTAGTTGTGTATAACAATTTTTTTCCATCACAAGGTTATTTACTATCAGGTTTGTCACTGCCTTCGTGGAATTTTCATTTTAAGGACTAGGTATTTTGATTTTGCTTCTCAAATTGTTGGCTTTTAGAAGTCACTATGGTTGACTTCTGATGACACTCTGTCATCTCTTTTTTCTTAGATATTTTTAGTTAGTTTTTATGACAAATTTATTGTAATTATGGAGCAAAAATGGTCAAAAAGTGCAAGAAGCAAGAATCCACAAAGAAGCAATTCGGGCCCCGAGTCCTTACATTCGGGCGCCGATTTTGATGCAGATGGGAACCTTTTGGTTCGACAATTTTCGGGCCCCAAATCCTTACATTCGGGCGCCAAATTTACATTAAAGGAGGACGCGTTTTTGGAGTCGGGCACCAAATTGTGGGCTCGGGGGCTGATTTTCTTAGGTCTATATATAGAAAAGTGTGTTCTTGACATAAGGGTTCATGAATTTTGAGACCTAAGGCATATTTTGGAGCATAAGCTTTGCAGATCTGGTGGGCAACCATCACCACTCATAGTCAATCATCCAATACATGTATGAATCCTTGTTTTTATGTTAGTTATCTTGTACTTTAGCTATGAGTAACTAATTTCTTTGTGGTTGAGACTGAGATGAATCTGATGTAATCCTATGGGAACCCTAATTTGTTGAACTCCTTTGAATATCATTGAAAGTCTAGTTTTTATTCATATTACTTTGTGTTTAATGCTTTTTGTATGTTTATCATTGACTACTAACCCTAACTTTATGAATATGCAAATTAATTTTAGAGATTGAATGACTACTAACCCTGACTTTTGACTCTGGTCTAGGTAATAGGTTTAACCTAAGTAATCAAGTTAGAGATAGATCATTATTAGGTTATGACATAGGGATTAACGTTCTATTAAAACCTCCAACGGTTTCGAATTCACTTAAGAGATTAAGGGGTTGTTACTTGCGGGGAGAATTCTAGGCCAAAAGATTGGGTAGAGTTACTTTGTTAATTTGTCGTTGAACTAGATAATCATTGATTGAACTAGGAGTGCGAATTACCATAGGAGAACTTCGGAGGATTCGAAGGTCTTAACCATATTTCTCTCTAATTTTCTAAAACCAAACTTTTATTGTTTTTAATCCGTTTATGTTACAAAAATCTAATCAACTGCCTAGGGCACCTTTGAATTTAATACATCCTTATTATTAATGAAATTGCTAAGTAGAAGTTAACAACGGTCCTCGTAAAAACGAATTATTTATTCCTTCAATTGAATTTAGTTCACTTGCCAAATATCCATCAACTTATATTACTATATATCGATCAATTGAGGCTATTTAACTTAAACTTCGAACATGCACTTGCAATCTTCTCCTTCCCATTTTAGGTGTTTGTCCCCAAATGGGCACTACATTTATGAGTGTTGCCGTATTGCCCTTTTTTTTTCCTTAATGGGATGCCAACACAAACTAAGATACAATGTATTTTATCAAGTGACTTTATTCTTCGGTCTTAACAATTGATTATTGATAACATTTTACTTCAGTTTTTCAACTAGATTTAGAGAAACTTTTTGTAAATAGACTTGTAAACTGAATAAAATGACACAAATAATAAATGCTGAAGCTGGATGAAAATGAAAATGCCCGTCCAAAATACTTAGTGGTGAGTGGTGACAATCTCCACGACCAAGCCCTCGCATAAGTGCCAATGTTCAAAATTTTGTTGTTGTTCTATTTTTTTCTTCTTCTCAAAGTATAGCCCAAACAAGGCAACATCTATCTCTGAAAAAGGAGAAAAACAAAATCTAATAATACCATATTTTCTTCAATGACATACTTATTGTACTATTTTCTTGGCAATTTACAAACTAAATCCAAAATAATTTAAGATCCAAGTATATGTTGACCTCTAATATTTAGGTAAAAATTATATTGACCTCTTTGTTTTATAAAGGCATCCTATGTTAAATATTGAAGAAGAATTACAATGTCTTATGAATAACTAAATACAAAATAATTTAGTTATTGACCCGTGCAACACGCGGGTTTACATCTAGTGTTAATTAACTATTTTCATCAGAAAAACTTAATTATGGTAAGCTCTTTGGTTTAGGGGATTTTGTTTTTTTGCAAGTGTTTTTGCTTCACTTTTTTTGGGAGGGTTAACTATATTTTGTACTTTATTTCTAAATTTGCATCTAGTACTTGTAGTTATTTATCTTTGTTATAATAAATTTCTCTTTGTTGTAAAAAAAAAACACAGACAAAGCTTGTGACAGAAAGAGAGGATATTATAATGAAAATTACATTGAAAGAAGGTTGTCTTACACACATAAAGCACATAACATACACATCATGGCACAAATGCGCCTAGCTAGCACTTTTCTTTATTAGTGAATTCCAATCACCACATTTCAACTAAAGTAACCCACATTCATTTAGATTGAACTAACCAATTCCCCCTCCATTGATTCTGTAGAGGCCATAGTGGCAAGATCCAATTCAGAAGATTTCTTGTTAACAAAATTGCACTGTTTTCTAATTTCTCCTTTCTTTCCGGTAAGCACATCAATATTACCCATTTTAATCATTGAGTTTATAAAGTTTTGAAAGAAAACATTTTGGCTATTTGCAAAGCTGTTGACAATGCTAATGGTATCTGCACCTGGTGTTGAGAACAATTCTTGATCACTTTGAAGCAAACCCTTTTTACCTTGAAGATTGTTGTAGAAGTTCTTGTCCAATGTATCGGGAGTAGTTGGGTCGAAATTGACACGGTTATTTCCAGTTCCGTTCTGAGGGCATTGGTTTTGCAACTGTTTTAAGTATGTTGTATCAAGAGTTGGATCGGGTTTGCCAGTATTGTTGAAGTTGTATAATCGATCAAGGATGAAAAGGCAACGTGCTCTCCCAAATGTATGAGCACCTGAAATTGAAGCAGTTTAGTAAATCATATACACCATTATGTGCTTTATATATAAAGGTAATCTAGAAAAAAACCTTATATATTTGTATGTGTGTTGCAAATGTTTGTCTAGGGACAAAGATTAATACCTCTCGTACTAAATATTAGACTCTTTTTAGATTTTTATTGTCTTTTGTATAAAACATAGGAGTATTTTAAATTTGCAACTGTATTGATTATTTATGGGAAATGTTAATAAGTGCACTTAAGACATGTGTTAAGAAGTCCAAAGTAAAAATTTTATCTTGAAAATTGTGTATTCAACTTATTGAAAGTATTAAATAACTTTCTTTTACATAAAATTTAGCAATCCTTTTTATTTTTGAATTTTTAACAGATGTCTTTAAGACACTTGTTAGCAAAACTCATGATTTATTACCAACATACGCTAATTGTGTTACATCTTTTTTTGTGCAATTTGTCATAAATATTGTGATGAAAGTTATAACTAATTCTCTTCTTCAATGGTAAACTTATAAGAGTTTTGTTAACCAGTGCCGCCAGAGCAATGATTAAGATAACCAAAATTAGTAGTTTTACATTGGAAACAACAATTTGTAAACTTTTTACAAGTTAACATGGCCACTTTTTATCACTTTCCAACAAAAAATTTATATTTTTGTTCCTTTATTCAATGCCTCAAGGGCACTCTTTAACATTTCCGATCTTATAAAATAATATTGATCGTTGACAATCTAGTACAACTACCATTTTTTGAATTCCCGTGTTTTGTTCTTAACGAGATCTTATATTTAAACACGTGGTAACATAATTTTTTTACGAGAAAGTGTTTGTAATCAAATGATTGAGCTATACTGGTTTATGAACTTGTATTAAGAAATTTTTGAAAAAAAAATACGAGTTTGAATCATAGGTCAAATAAGTTTTAACTAAAATTTACCTATCTTTCGGTCACTTATGATGGTTTCATTTTCCTATGAATCTACTGTTAAGGATATTTTTTTTTTTTTTTGTCATTGTCTACTTATTAAACAATGATCTTGATGTATGACATTTATCTTTTTTATTGGTTAAGTTATTCAAAAGTCAGCTGATTTTAAAATTAATTTTCTAAATTCAACTGTTTTCTTAAAAAAAAAAAAAAAAAATAATTTTTTTATAATTGAGTAACCCACATCTCCATAGACTATTCATCAAGTCTAAAGTGGTGACAAGTCTCCTAAACAATTTTTATGTTTTAATAGTAATATGGTCATGATCATATTCAAATTCGAAATCTTGATTATGAAAAGAAATCGTGTCATATTATCTAAATATCATTGTTGGATAAAAAAATTATATTATTATCATTACAGATAGCTTATTTAGAAAATGGTGCATGTATATATATACCTGAGAGTGCTACTAGGTCAACCGTGTTAAGTCCTTGAGCAGCAAAGGCAGATTTAAGTCGATCTAAACTGAAGTTGGGACCTGGAAGATTTTGATTGGCAAGGGATTGATTTGCTGTTAAACTATCCCTTCTTCCTAGTGGAACCTCCCAACCTGGACCCCCAGTCTGTGGAAATAGATCGATTGTATTGTTTTAAGATCATACAATAAATAAAAGAAGTAATATTCTTAACTAATTAAAATGTATATATGTATTGTACCAACAAAAAAAAAAGGATATGTTAGCACTATTATGTTTTTAATTGAAACTAAAAATATGTACCAGAACAGAAGATATTCCAGACGCAAGTGTAAGAATATCAGCACAAGAAACTCTATTAGGACAAGCTTTTTCCACTTTAGTCTTAATTTGATTGATAACATCCAATCCTCTTAAGGAGTTGATATTTGGAAAAGCATCTTGTTCACTCACAATAGTAGCAGTGTTATTCAACAATACTGATGCATCACAACCCTGTTTCAAACATAAATAATATCATCAAGTTATTTAATTAGTGCTCTATCTCCAAAAAGACCAAAACTACATACATATGATCATAAAAAACTTTCATATTATGTTTATGTCATTTCCCTTAACTTAGAGAGAAGGTATCATAAATAAAAGAAAGAGAATAAAAAATTTACTAACATAATTTTATAAACTATTGACTAATTTTCATTATCATAAATACCTAGTGAAAAATAATAACTTGAGAATATTATCAGTTAGATAGTAAAATAAAAAAAAAATATGACACTATAAAATTATGTTGAAAATTAAATGGCAATGACACTATTAATTGAGACAGTTAATATTTGGCAAATATGACAATTATTAAATTAACAAGGGCGTAGTATAAAGGTTTTAGTAGTCTTACCTTTAGACTAACCCTACTTATATTCTCGGTTAGTGTTATTTTTAAAGAGCCAAAAAATAATAACAAGTACATGCATAATAACCCTAAAGTATTTTTCAAAATATGCTAACAAATACATAACTTGGGGGGTGAATGAATGATAAAATACTAGAGCAAAGCATATATAATAGAAACATACTTGAACGAAACAATCATGAAAATGAAGCCTGATGATACTGGCAGGCATTCGGGGATCCTTCTTAGCAACTTTCCTCAAGACTTTAAATGCTATAAAATGCAATTGGGGACAAGTTTTGCCGTAAAAGTGTGGATCAAGTTGTGCATTTGAGGAGAAAGGTAGTCCTCCAAACACAACCACTATGCAGCACAAAGCTGTTGCTATGACACGAAAGGAGTTCATTTTTACCCCTGAATGATATTAGAACTATATGTGTTTGAAGTTGTTGTGCTTAACTAGGCAGATAATTTGCCTTATTTATAGGGCCATGACATGACTATGGGTTGCTTGTGGTTGCCATAAATGACATATGATAAGAATGTACATCAATAACTAAGACACGCTTGTAAATTAATAATCATTTTTGTAATAACTGTGTCAAGTCTTTAAAAAATAATATATAAATATATATCACATTATTATATTATTTATACTTCTTGAGAAAAAAAGTTGTCATATATAGTATATATACCAATTTAAGGTGAAGTTACCGGCCAGTGAAAATTGTCGTTGCTTAAGTAGTACTCTGAATTCCAACTCTATGATAGGTATTATACATTTTTGTATGCCCTCTTAAGGTTAGAAGAGGGTAGAAGAGTTACAATGGGGAGGTGAAATTCATGATGAAGTTGGAAAAGTCGTCGGTGTGTATGACAAGTTGTTGGATGAAAATCTTACATTACGAGATAAGAAGGGAGATGAGAAGGAAGAAGCGGTATGGAGAGTAATATTTTAACGGTTTATCCTTCAAGTGTAAAACATTATCAAGGTAACTCTACGTCAAGATTATATGGACCATTTAAGATCCGCAAGGTATTCCCGTCCGAGTTTGTGAAAATTGGGAGTGAGGTTACCAGTGCTATAACTGTTAATAATACAGAGTTGTGGAGCTATGGAGATGATGACTTTCTTGGGAAGTTGTGAAATCGATTGAAGAGTAAGGGAAGTTTGATCTTTCATCCACCCTAAGTTGTGGGAGAAAGGAACGGTCGAGTTAAAGACCTTAAACAAGCACTTCCTATTAGGCAACAGACAGTGTTTTTCAATAATATTTTTTTAAATTTATGAGAGATACTTCATCGTGTTCTTCTTTAATATCTATTCTTTATTTTGCTTTTAATTTTGAATAAAACACTCAAATTACTCCTTGCTTGAACAATTTTGTTTTCACATCTACAACTTAGAACGATTCTTTTGCATGTGAGGGTAAAGAGCAATAAAATCACTTTGTGGTAAATGAACGCTAAAAAATTAGCATATTTTCTAGTCACTTTTTCTCATCGAATATAACCCTATAAATGTGAGATTTTGGGCCAATACAAGGGCTTGCTCAATGCATTTTTTTGTGTGCCTTTTTTCCTTGTTTTGAGTGAAATTTCTCAAAGATTCATGTCCCTCTAGAACTTTACTTGTTGCCTTTTTAAGCTTATTTCTACTTGTGAAGCATGTTGTGTTAGGATTTTGACCTTTTGAATTGTTCTTACCACTAGTTTCCCCATTCGGGTCATAAAAACAAAATACTTCCATGTCTCATATTTTGTTTGAAATTCATCAATTTGGGTACCTTTAGAATTTAAATTGAGGCAACCAAGCATAGAGGAAAATCATCTTGAACATGAAAGAAAGAAAAAGATGAAGAAAAAAGTTGGTTGATCCCCATATGCTTAGAAAAAAATTAAACAACCCGGAGAAAGTAAGGTTTCCCTCACAAGGTCAATTCCTCTTAAAAGTTGGTTGATCCCCATATGCTTAGAAAAAAATATATACAAATGCTCAAGTGGACTGCACAAAATTAATTAGGTTGCTTGATTTATACTTTAAATGTTTGTTAATTGATTGAAAAAGAAAGAAAAATAAACATATTTAATTATAATTCAACCCTTTGAAAAAACCATTATCTTGTTTCATATATCTCACCTTGCAATCCTCACTAGTGCAAATCAGGGATACAAAACCTGTTTTTTTGAAATTTAAGATCTGTTTTTTGCTGAGGTTATATCATCGGGTGTTGTAAGTTTGAGATACGACATCTGTTTTTTATTGGGTATAAAAACAACATATTGTACTTGTTTTTTTTAATAAATTGGTGTGATATATGTATTTGTAACCCCACTTTTACACTAAAATAGGTGTAAAACCGCACATATAACACCTGTTTGAATACAAAATCAGGTGTGATAACAAACATATAACACTCATTTTATCAAAAAACAGGT
>Ga0315915_1002041_pt1 | contig 25132 bp, 17 predicted proteins | sample MpolbnodulesMG_FD_207738 | JGI IMG/M metagenome (GOLD analysis project Ga0315915, IMG submission 207738) | Medicago polymorpha root nodule microbial communities from Los Angeles, California, United States - branched nodules | ecosystem: Host-associated > Plants > Roots > Nodule | place: USA...
CTTTGATTATGGATCCTGTACACTTGAACAAATTGTTTAGCATATCCAATTGATTATTTTTAATACCTTGTTATTGTCAAAACTCAATAAGTGGCTTGTGAAACACCCTTTGTTCCAACACACAGTTATGATGATGAAGAAGAAAACAAGTGAATAGGGAGGAGACTTGAGGGCAACCTAGGAAGTCTGCAATTGACAGCTTGAAGCCATGTAGTAGTAGATAGATAGATGTGTTTATTGATTTGAGCAAAACTGAATCAAACCACAATATGAACCGATTTAAAATTTGAATTGGACAATTTTCTTGAACGGACACAAAATGTAATTCAACTGTTTAATTAAACCCAATCATATTCGGTTGGAGTAACAAGTTTTGTAATTTCTATCTGGTCACCCTATTATACACCAGCATATACAAAGCCAAGCCAAGCCAAATTAGAAACATGTTTTTTTTTTTGAAGGATAGAAACATGTTAGTTATTAAATTCATAGAGATTGAAGCTTGGGTTTGGCGTAGGCGATTGTTGGCTTGGGAGGAGGAAAGTGTGAGGGAGTGTTCAATTTTATTACATAACATTGTTTTGCAGAATAATGTTCATGATACTTGGAGGTGGTATTTAGATCCTACTCATGGCTATTCAGTCAGGGTTGCATACCGTTTTATTACTACATATGGTGAACCTTCGGATAGCATTCATGATGACAATGTATGGCATCGGCTTATTCCAGCAAATGTCTCTTTGTTTGTGTGGCGCCTCCTGCGTAATAGGTTACCAACAAAAGACAACTTGGTGCGTAGGAGGGTCCTCCCATTAGATAGTGCGGTGTGTGTATCAGGGTGTGGCGAACAGAAATCTGCTAATCATTTGTTTCTGAAGTGTGTTCATTTAAGTTCTATTTGGTCTCAGGTTTGGCTTTGGTTGGGTATCTCCTCGGTTCTACCTGGGGATATTCGACATCATCTGCGTCAATTTTCTAACATGGCAGGGTTGCCACGAGCAACTTATATATTTATGAAAATTATTTGGTTTGCTTCTGTTTGGGTGTTATGGAAGGAGAGGAACAACTAGGTCTTTCAACAGGTGGTTTCTGCTCCAATTGTTTTAATTGAAAATGTGAATTTAAATTCTTTTCTTTGGATTAAAGCAAAACTGACAACTTTCACCTATAGTTATCATGATTGGTGCAAGCATCCGCTCCCTTATATGGAAATTCTTTTGTAACTCTTCAATTTGTTTTGTTGGTGCCTGTGTTTGGTTGGCGCCTCTGTTTTTTAGTACCTTAACTTTGTAAATACTTTGGTGTGGTTCTTCTTTTGCACGCATTGTGCGGAGAATCATTGTTGTTAATATTAATCTCATTTTAACTTGTCCAAAAAAAATTCACAGAGATTGAGAAATGACAACACATTTTAAGTTTTTTCGTTTTGACAGTTTTAATATTTTAGTTTTGTATTATGGTATAATTGGTGTGTGTAAGTAAGACTTGCTTGTACACGTACTTTTTTAATCGCATGTAAGACTTTAGTTACTCAAATATTTATTAAATTTCACTAAGTTCTCAAATAATTGGTGTGTAAGACATGCTTGTACACATACCTTTTTAATCAAATGCGAGACTTTAGTCACTCAAATATTTATTACTCCATCCGTTTCAAAATACATGTCGCAATTAACCACTTCACACATGTCAATACACAATTTTGACTGTTAATATTTTTAATTTTCAAAAGTAAAAAAATTATAAAAATTTATTATTTTGTAAATATTTATCGAAACAAATGGAACAACATCTTACATGCTAACATTTGTATTTATATGTTAGTTAAAAAGTATGGTCAAAATAAGTCATGTGAATAGTGTACATTGAAAAAATACGAAATGTATTTTGAAACCGAGGGAGTATATTTCACTAAGTTCTCAAATATTTTTGTAAGTTTCCTTTTTTATTGTGCCCTATTTAATAATACAAGTGCAATACGTGTAAAGAGTATTTTTTTTTTTTCATAATGAGAAGTGTTTTATTTTTTGAGGAAATATAATGAGAAGTGTTATTTAGTGTGATGGATATAGTTAGAGCTGTCAAAACGGGCTACCCGGTCCGCAACAGGCCGGCCCATGACGGGCTCGGGCTTTTTCGGGCCGGTCAAAAAGGCCCAGAAGATAAACAGGCTCACAAATATTTGTCCAAGTCCGTCCTTTGCAGACTACGGGCTTTCGAGCTAGCCTGATTACTTAATATTATTTTTCTTATAATAAGTAATAACAAATTATAAGAATTTTGCTCTAAAAATATTCACACCCAGGAATCACCAATTTCATTGAGTATTTAGTACGTGTTTGATTGCACGTTTCTCCAACTCACGGTGCCAAGCCAAAACGTGATTTGACATTCTTGAATGTTTTAATCTTGTGATCTGAAACAATCTCCGTTGGAGAAGAGATAATATTGAATACTCTTGTTCTATGTATTGAATAGAATGATTCATTGTACAATGTAAAATAGTATTTATACTAACTCTTACAATTGAGTTAGTTACATGTAGTAACAAAATTAGTTTCAAGTAGTAGCTAATTCTCTAACCCCTCTGACTTCCTTATTATCAGTATTATGTATCAGTTAAAATTTGATTTTAGAAATCAATTCTAATGTCCTAACTCAAATCGAGATGAAGCAACAAACAGTAGCTTCTATAGTAGTACATGTCTATAAATTGATTTTGCTAGTTTGGCTTGACTGCTTCCCCAACTACCCTTGATAGCTAATATTTTTACTTAGATATGTCCAAACATCAACCACATTAATCAACTCACTTTTAAATAAAATCAATCCTCCCTAAAAAAAATATCAATTCATTCAAAAAATAATTATAAGTTAAATGGGCTACCCGCGGCCCGGTCGGACTATCCCGTGACGGGCTTGTGCCTCAACGGGCCCGGGCTTCAAAGGTCTGGTTTTAAACGGGCCTAAATTTTTGTATCCAAGCCCTACATTTTTCGAGCTTTTGTAGACCAGTCCGGTAGGCACGGCCCATTTTGACAGCTCTAGATATAGTAACGAAAACCAACGAATGGACAAATGTAAAGAGTGGAACAAATATAACTTAACATTTTGACGGAACTCACGCAAGTTAGTGTGGTGAAATAACTTGCCCACGCTATTCATCGTTTCTCTTTGATGCTTTTTTCTTCCTAAAAAAAATAATATTTGATTTTTTTCTACGAGCATCTAATATATTTTTGACTTAATTAGTCTAAAAAAATTATTTGACTTAACTATAAGTCAAAAATATTTGACGTAATTAGATTTGACTTGATAGGATTTGACTTTTTGTTAGGAGATTTAATTGGATTTGACTTAATTATATTTATTTCCACTAAAAAAATAATTTTAATATCACTTGTGTGCAATATATATGACAACCAAACTGACCAAGACTTACTCACACAACCACGAATTGTGAAACTTGAAAATATAGCAGTTACAATAGAAGCATCATGAAACTTCAATCCCTTGTTTTTATTCTCATTGTTCTGTTGGCCTTATTTGCCACGAATCAAGCTATAACATTCATTGATTGGAGCCCCGTCGACATCAATGATCCCCACGTGGTAGATATTGCAAAGTTTGCTGTTACTGAGTTCAACAAGCGAATTACTATAGAGAAGTTAACGTTTGAGAATGTCATCCATGGTGAATCTAAAAATGTGGTTGATGGGACCGTCTACCGCCTCACTTTTTCCGCACGCAGTCCTTCAATTTCTCACAAATATAGAGCTATTGTGTTCGAGAAGCCATTGGAGCAGTACAAAAAGCTCGATTCTTTTGAACTTGTTCATGCTTAAAGAGTATTAAACGTTGATTATTATATGATCTTATAGCAATAAAATTTTATGTTTTCTATATATGAATGGATTGTGGATTTGAATATATGATGTGATCGTTTTAAACTTTCTCGTTTTATAATTTTCTCGAAAGTTCATATAGACTATTTATTTTGAGTATTTGAACCCCTAAGAGAATATTTTTAATATTTTTTAAATTTATGACATACAATTGATCAAAAGAGAAAATAATCATTCGAATGTAAACTTGTGTTTGTTAAAGCTTGGTCTGACCAATCATAAGTTGATAGTGTGTGAATTCGTCATAGACAATTTCTTTTAGAAAAGAAAAATATCAATTTAGTATTTCATAAAAAAAGAAGTTAAGTATGTGTCGTTCCTTAAAATTAAGCTATCTTGAGGAAACGGTCATTCCTTGACGAATTTTCTAAGAGAATACAATTTATTTGTTAAAAATTAATAAGTAATAATTCATATTTTTGTTAGTCATGATTTGTAGCCACGTTGGACAATTTTCCTTGCTTCTCGAACGATGTTGTGTCAAGTACTAAACACGATTGTCCGATTAGGATAATGTGCCGAATGTACAAAACCATGTGTTAGAGGTGGTATTCGAATAAAATTAAAAATATTCTCTCTATATATGAATGTAAACTTGTGCCGGATGTTTTGGAATACCACCTCTAAATACAATTGGATGTTTTGGAATACCACCTCTAATAAAATTTATGACTTCTTGACGACCTTTTCTTAGAGGTGGTATTCCAAAACATCCAACTTTGAGTTAGGATCTTTCCATTTAGAATCTTCTATGTTTCATCTACAATATAAACCAATCAAACTCTTTTTTTATTCTATAGTACATGTGACATATTATTGATCTAATTTTCATTTATTAATTTTCTAATTCACATTAAATGAATATTCACTTTTCTTCCTTGAAAATTAAAATGCAAATCAAATTGTATAAAAATTAAAGTAACGAATTTTGAATTTGGTTAAAAATAAACTAGCATTAATGTATGGTACAAAAAATTACTCTATTTAAAAAATAGCAGTGAAGCAACTGAGTATTCTTTAATTATAATTTTTTTATTCTGCTGTGTTTCCACTTTACCACTTTTATTCAAGGTTATTATATTTGTTTTTACCCTTTTTTGTGAGCTTTCAATCTTAACGTGAAGGAGATATTATTAATTTGTTTGATCAAGTGAGTTTCAAAGACATTAGTGTAATTGCTACCTTCTACAATAGAGTAGTAACTCTTTAAAAATTTTACGAATCTGAGTTTTAATTCTTTCGTTTCGTTGGTGGCAAAATTTTGTGTGTAGTTACTATAGATATTGAAAGTGCCAAAACAAGTAAAGTAAATTCAAGTATGAAGTGATAAATTTGTCTTTTTTTTAATGGCAAAATATATATATAAATAAATAGCGAAAAAGGAACTGTACAAATACACCACAAGGTCATCCTAAGATGCCCATAAAACCAGAAAAAAGCACCCTCGAAAAACATAGAAGCCCAGAAGACGAGTTAAGAGTAAACCGGAAAAGCAACCCCACAAAAAACCTTAAAGAAAAGGAAAAAACACAACTAAGGAGATGCCACCCTAAGGAAGCCGCCCCACACCTGCGAAGCCCCCCTGCAAGAACAAAGACAAAACCAGGAAGCCAGGTCAAAAAGGGTGAGGCAACAAACTCTAGGAAAACCACCTCCACAAAACCCTACCGCTGCCAACAAAGGACGGCTGCACCTACCACTCATGATAAGTGCATGAACTAGAATGCACTTAGTCAGAAACCACTTCCAAGCTAAGAGTTTTGCTCTAACCACTACATGCTCCTCTCTCAAAGCGCCACCAGAAAACATAAGGTCGTTCCGGAACGTCCAGATGGTCCAAACAACAGCAAGTCTAACTTTTCTACTAATATTTCTCACAAATAAACATATTTGGTGCAACCAAATTTACAACTAAACTAAAAAATATATTAACTCATAAAAATTTAGTCTTGGAGATTCTCTGCATTTAGGTTGAGACTTGATCATCTTCAAACGACATTTATGAATACTGTCGTTTTTAGGATACTCATTGTGGCTGAAGCTGTTGTTGTCGTCTCCACGCATTGCTTCTTCTAGCTGAATGATAAGTAAATCTCAAAATAAAAAGTAAAATGTTTATTGTATTGACCGTATGTATTATGTGCTCAAAAACAGTTAAAAAGAGTAATTTCACATAACATTTGATAAAAACAGAGAAGTGCAGATAGATCGCTTCGCTTTACTCTCATTATTGAAAAACCGAAAATGGCCTCACCAGCGGCGGCGAGGTCACCGGCAACAACCGTCTCGACACCACTCCAACGTCTCTCCACCTTCAAACACCCTCCCACCACCACTGCTTCCTCCGCACTCGATTCCCTCTCCACCGACCCCATTTTCTCCTCCTTCCTCTCTCCTTCCTTCTCCTCCACCACCTTCTCCGCCGCCGCACTTTCATCCGGCTCCCCTGCCTCCACCGCCGAGAAACTCCACCACGCCATCAGCCTCCTTGAGAATCAGCTCCGTACCGAAGTCCTCTCTCGTCACGATGAGCTTCTCTCGCAACTCTCCTCTCTTCACCACGCCGATCACGCTCTCTCCACTCTCCGATCCGCTCTTTCATCTCTTCAATCCTCTCTCCGCCGTCTCCGATCTGAACTCTCCGATCCACACCGCTCAATTGCCTCCAAAACCGCTCAACTCACCAACCTCCACCGCACCACCGAGCTTCTTCAGCATTCCGTTCGTGCACTTCGAATCTCAAAGAAGCTTCGCGATACCATGGCTGGAGAAATAGAAAAAGTTGATCTTGCTAAAGCTGCTCAGTTTCACTCTGAGATCATTAGTCTGTGCAATGAATATGATCTTACCGGAATCGATGTTGTTGATGAAGAGATCCGTTGGGTGAAAGAAAGTGGAGATCGGTTGAGAAAAGAAGCTATGAAGGTTCTGGAAAGTGGAATGGAAGGGTTGAATCAAGCAGAAGTTGGTACTGGATTACAAGTTTTCTATAATCTTGGTGAATTAAAGGTTACTGTGGAGCAAGTGATTAGTAAGTATAAGGGTATGGGTGCTAAGAGTGTGAGTGTAGCGTTGGATATGAAGGCGATAACGGGATCGAGTGGAAGTGGGTTTGGACCAGGTGGAATTAGGGGTACGGGAACTCCTCAGATTGGTGGAGGGGGTAAGGCTAGAGAGGCTTTGTGGCAGAGGTTGGGGAATTGTATGGATCAGTTGCATTCTATTACTGTAGCTGTGTGGCATTTGCAGAGGGTGCTTTCGAAGAAACGTGATCCCTTCACTCATGTTTTGTTGCTTGATGAGGTTATTCAGGTGAGGAGAGGAACTTTCTCATCCATATTTTGTAGCCATGTTTCATTTTAGGTGATAATTGAATTGTTATATATCCATATATGCTTATGTGCATCATACAATGCTAGAGAATCTTAGGAGGGTTAGTTCTGATGAATTTTTAAGAATTACTTGTGAAAAAAGAAATCTTGCATCAACTGTGATTTTATAGACATTGGCTTCTTATTTGCATGTCTAATTTTTATAGAAGCTTTCTGGTTTAGCTTCTCGATAAGCATCTTTAAAATTATAGATAGGGTCCTGTGAATGCCCTGGTTTATGTGGGAAAGGAAATTCTAGTACTTCTCTCCTACAATGGATTTACTGATATAAATTGTGTTAAACACGTGGATTTTCCAACTTTCATCCTGTTAAAGAAACCAAATTTTGGTGGTTGAATTAACGTTTGAAGCTTGCAAAAATTGTTAACAAAACCCGGTTACTTTGTTTTCAGTTTTAGAAACCTGATTTGATGTGAAGTTTAGTGCATGGGATGGGAGTTATGAGTTATGAGTTATTTGTGTGTCCTCTTTCTAAATAGAAGCAATGGTGAATTACATTAATAGCTTGAGGGGAGGAACTTTCTCATCCATATTTTGTTGTCATACTTCATTTTACGTGAGAATGAAATTATAATGTTTTGCATTACTTCAATTCATATATCAATATATGCTTATGTTAATCATACAAAGCAAGAGAATCTTAAGGAGGGTTAATTTTGATAAACTTTTTAAGAGTTGCTTGTGAAAAAAGAGATCTTGGATTAACTGTGATTTTATTAGACATTGGCTTCTTATTCGCATGTTAGTAATTTTTATAGAAGCTTTCTATTCTAGTTTAGTTTCTGGATAAGCATCTTTTAACTTATAAGGATCTTTTTTAAGTGAATAATTGTAAGCTTGTTTTAATTGAGAAATTCTCAAAAAAGCTAATTGAAACCGGGTCCTTTGAATGCCCTGGTTTATGCGGTAAATGAAATACTAGTACTTCGGACATGGGGATTGTGTAAAGTTTCCAACCTCCATCCTGTTTAAGAAACCAAATTTTGGGGGTTGAATTAAAGTTTGGAGCTTGCAGAAGTTGCTTAGGCAACCAGGTTACTTAGTTTTCATTTTTTGAAACCTGGTTTGATGTGAAGTTTAGCGTACGGGAGTTATTTTTGTGTCCTCTTCCTAAATGGAAGCAATAACGAATTTCACTAATAGCTTGAATCGTATCGATGATTATTAATTTCAGGTTTTAAGTTCATTTTGTAATGATTCTTCTGAAGACACCGACACGACAACATGTCAAAATCTTATAAATCATTTGGAGGCATGAATGCCTGAGATCCCACAAGTATGACACTTCCTTTTAAAAAACGAGATATCAGTAAATTCACTGCGCTATATGACTCATTTGCCGGCCTTGTATATCTTTCCTTTCGGCGATCTTTTCTCCCACCCTATTATGCTTTAAAGTGAAGAGTAATAGAAAACAGAGAATTGAAAAATCTGTTATTCAATCTATTGTTTGTATTGAATTCATGAACTGAAAATGCAGGTTGCAATCCCTTATATAGGGCAGCTTAACCTACACTCACAATTGAATTAACCTACACCTTAGTAACTGCCAGTGCCATCTAGACAGAGGTGGCTAACTAACTTAAGCCACACTGGCAGAACTGGAACTAACAGCTGAAGCTTCTATAGCTCAGCAGAAAGTTCTAGAATCTTAGAATACAAACTAAGGCAGTAAAAGTAATGGTAATATCCAAAATTCCTTATACGTTCACGCAAAGAGAGAGTAAGCCATAAAGAGATAAGGTCAATTATTTGTTTCTCATTTTTGCAGAGTTATTCAGATAGGCTTTCAGACAGTCGAAGTCCTTTATATCTTAGCTTATGCTGTAAATAGGATACAGGGTAGTGAAATCGTAAAAGTTTGTGCAGATTTGCTTCTGACTCTGATGCACGAAACATCTTCGATGGACTTCATAGGGTGTCTGGGCTGTTGAGGAAAGTGAAAATGAGAGACATATATTGCAATATAAATTGACCAAAAATAATAATTATGTAGTTCACAGCAATTCAAATTATTTTACTACATGATTTTGTCAACCAATACAACATGTCTGGCTAGTGGCTACTATGTATATATGTACTCCCTAACTGGATCTTCAGGATCTGTTATACTTCGACAGTATTGAATTCTTATCATGGAACATTGATTGCACTTGTTCTATCCTAGTAGCTGCTATAATTAACAATTTTCTATTTTCTAATTGTATTTTTTCTCATTGTTCTAACATTGACTGCTGCTGAATAGGAAGGTGATCCTATGCTAACGGATCGAGTCTGGGAGGCCATTGCAAAAGCTTTTGCAAGCCAAATGAAATCTGCTTTCACTGCTTCAAGTTTTGTCAAAGAGATTTTTACAATGGGATATCCAAAGCTTTACTCCATGATAGAGAATCTCCTCGAAAGAATTTCACGCGACACAGATGTCAAAGGAGTGTTACCAGCTATTACTTCAGCCGGAAAAGAGCAGATAGTTTCAGCTGTTGAAATATTCCAGTCTGCATTTTTGGGTCACTGCTTGAGTCGTCTTTCAGATCTAGTGAATAATGTATTTCCAATGTCCAGTCGTGGAAGTGTTCCCTCCAGGGAACAAATATCAAGAATAATATCACGCATTCAGGAAGAGATAGAAGCTGTTCAGATGGATGCACGCCTAACTCTTCTTGTTTTGCGTGAAATTGGCAAGGTTTTGCTTCTTTTTGCAGAGCGAGCTGAATACCAGGTAAACAGAAAAGACCTCATTGTATTTAAAGTGTCATTTGTTATTTATAAAATGCTTTATGAGCTATATTTATTAGTCAAGAAGTATTCAACAATTAGCCAGTTCGTGGTTTTTCAGGAAGGCTATCGAATTAACTATCAATCTTTTATTTTATTGTTTATTAAAGAATATTCTATGACAAGGAAAGAGTGGATACACAGGATGAGGAAAATCATGTTAATTACAGTTGTGCATATATCAGTAAATAATGGTTCTGTATTATTTAGTTGAGGAGTTCATCTGTGCATGTGTTGTCAGTCTTGTGACAGTACTAACATGTTGTGACTTGTTATGATATGGTGAAGCACAGTTTCTGATGATTGGTACTTATCATGGCTGGTCATACTTAAATTATAAAAAACTTGAAGAATATATGGTTTTCAATTAGCTGTTTGACGTGATAACTGAACTTAGTCAATCACGAAGTCTATTGAGTCAGCTGACCTTAGTCTTGTGAATAAATTTTTATATCCAAATATATGTCAAGTCTCAACAAAAGGTAATGGCTAACTTAATTTTAGCTTAATGGGATTGTGAGTTTGTGATATATAACCCCTTTAGTTAGTTAGCGAGATAGATAATTAATTTGATAGTGTTAGATGATATGCTATAAATAAGAGGAAAGGAAGATCAATAAAATCTTTGGTTTTGGAAAGAATTTTAGAGCTGGAGAGAACCGAGACTCTCGATTACCTGGAATGTAATAAAGTTTCTATCAACGAACTCTATTTTCTTCGCTATTCTGAGTTAGTTCCTATTTGATTGGTTTTAAGAGACACACCCTTTATCCCTCTAAAATGTTCATTATCGCAACCATTTTTATTCTTGAGGGAAAATCCTGATCTTTCTTTCATGTTCAGTTTCTGTTTGTGGGTTTTGTAATATTGAAAGTGCTGTTGCTGTATGTTTTCTCTGGTAGCTTTAGGCAACCTTAAGTCCATTTTACACATGAGAAAGGAAGACAATTGTAGAAGCACAGGGTCTAATCTTTTAAATTATTCATTTTCATTGTTATGGCAGATATCCACTGGTCCTGAATCACGTCAAGTAAGTGGCCCTGCAACACCAGCACAGCTCAAGAACTTTACATTGTGTCAACATCTGCAAGATGTTCATTCACGAATATCATCTATGCTTAAAGGAATGCCCAGTATTGCTGCAGACGTGTTGTCTGCTTCGCTGGGGGCAATATATGGCGTTGCTTGTGACTCAGTAACGTCTTTATTCCAGTCAATGCTCGACCGTCTTGAGTCTTGTATATTGCAAATACACGATCATAATTTTGGAATGCTTGGTATGGATGCTGCTATGGACAATAATGCATCACCTTACATGGAGGAGCTCCAGAAATGTATTCTTCACTTCCGCAGCGAGTTTCTATCTAAGTTGTTGCCTTCCAGAAAAACTGCAACACCGGGAGTTGAAAACATATGCACCAGGCTAGTCCAGAGTATGGCTTCCCGTGTTCTGGTATTCTTCATTCGACATGCCTCTCTTGTCAGACCACTTTCAGAATCAGGGAAATTGAGAATGGCTAGGGATATGGCTGAATTGGAGTTAGCTGTGGGTCAAAATTTGTTCCCTGTTGAGCAACTTGGTGCCCCATATCGAGCACTTAGAGCATTTCGTCCACTTATATTCTTGGAAACATCCCAGCTTGCATCATCTCCCCTTCTTCAAGATTTGCCACCAAATGTCATACTTCATCATCTGTATACCCGTGGTCCTGAAGAACTGCAGTCACCTCTGCAAAGAAACAAACTGACTCCGTTGCAGTATTCATTGTGGCTTGATTCGCAAGGGGAGGATCAAATATGGAAGGGCATCAAAGCAACACTCGATGATTATGCTGCAAATGTGAGAAGTAGACGGGATAAGGAGTTTAGCCCTGTTTATCCTCTTATGATTCAATTGGGTTCGTCGTTGACCGAAAAGACTAAGGCTTCCTCAAACTCTTGATCCAGTAAATACTTTATGGTCTATCAAATTAAATCACATCTGTAACTTCCCAGAGTGTTTCTTGAAAGTTGTTAGAAAAAGTTTAGCTGCGGCAACATGTGGAAGAGGCCTGCTAGTTCTGCTGGTATGCAAGAGGTACAAACTAATGTATTGTTTTGATAGGTTTTTATTTGTTATTCTTCCTTACCCTTTTCATTGTAATGGATTACCGTTGTTGGTTTAAGCTTCCTGATTTGTTATACTCAATGTAGAGAAATATAGTTTTTTGAAGATAGAAACAAGTACTGTTGTAACTCCCCGTTATTATTGGGTATTTGATCCCTCGTTAAATTGTTTCCATCAATATTGAAAATATAGGTATTTTTTGTACCTAGGCGGAGAGGGCCATATTTAAAATTATTTTCTTTTCAAATTGATGTATGCATGACAGGCACTTAGTGAGAATTCAGCTGACCGACGCCATAATGAGTAGTTTTACTTTAAACCGACAATGTATCACTTTTATACTCTTATAAACAACAACAACAACCAAGCCTTTTCTCACTACAAGTGAGGTCGGCTACATGGATAAAATTACACCATAATGATGCAACCAATATTTGCATCAAGAAGCTGTTAAATATGACCTCATTGATCATTCATCTGGACCTTTGGGTTTTACTTGGAATATTTGTCCCTTCATTTTCTCGGATGTTGTGGGATATTACCATCTGTAACCAATGTTATCTTGCTTGTTTGGTTTGACTTGGATATAAAACACGTTTTTGGCCTTTGTTTTGCTAGCATCTTAGTTAGTTTCTACCTAAGTGTTATTTTCTCCATCTTTTGTTGATCTTTATAGCATTAAATTTATAGAATTTGAAGCTTTTATATGTTATTGTGGTCTCTAAAAGTTGCCCCTTCTCTCTTTTAGGTATAAGGCATGCATATTATCAAGGTTCTGTTGGGGCAACGAGAGCTGACACTGAAAAAACATTATCATAATTGGCAACAAGTGTGGTATGGAAGTCTTAGAGCAATGCCTAAGAAAGATAGTGGGGAGCTCAGGGAAAGAACATATTTTCTATGAAACATCAACTCTTAAGATTTAATGCATATAGATTTTGCTTTTGGTTGTTTAATGTACCGTTAAGATTGAATTTATTTAAACAAAAAAAATAATTTATTTAGATTACTAACTGAAAATTGAATATGATCTTTCAAGCAATGTGCTTAATTGTTATAAGTTGAACTGTGCATGCTGGCGCGCGCACACACACCTATAAGGTAAACCAAACCATCAAGAGAAAACATACCAACCGTTCAAATAAGTATACTCAGTATAGAACTTTTATCAGGATACCAAAGTCATTCATTCAAGTATAAAGTGTAGATAGACTACTAACGGGAAAAGTACTCAAGACATTTGCAAGGTAACAATACTTCAAAAACAATTTAAAATGAACATGAGTCAAAAAGTTTATGGCATGAAGTCATCATAAGACAAAGTCAGGTGATACTTCACACATATTTTGCCAATGATTTTTCAGATTCTGCTATGGATTTTCTTATCCTATATATCAAGAACCAGCCTTATCTTATACATCTCGACACAATTTCACGAAAAAGCATGTTATCGTGCCTGAGTTAACCAATTACCAATGTGCTCCTATTTTCTGAAGAAATAAACATGTGCTTATTCTAAATAATTTTATGTTTAGTAGATGAAATTTAGCAACCATATCAGATATCAAAACATATACATGAACAAAGTACAACAGACATGTTAAGGTCTCACACAAACTTAGAGAAACTTTTTGTGCTAATCACTTATACATCACACGCAGACAACCGTTTCACCTCACTTCTATTTAGACAAATAGTTCATCACTTGATACATTCATAAAGCTATCGGAGTTTCTACTCCTAGAGTTTTAAGAACTTAAACTGAAGAGTAACATTAAAGGCAAAAGCAGACTGCATTGTTAAGATTGAAGACATGGCATTTTACAAACTATGGAGTTAAATCCATTGTTAACATGAGGTGTTCCCTATGTTATTCCAAAGGACCCTTGTTCTCTTTGTCAACCATCTTGTCTTTTCCACCACTCTTGCCAGCATACAGACATGACACCGATTTTCCCACCCCAAAAGCAGCATCCTTCAAGCCAGATAATGAAGGTATCCAACTCTGGAATGAAGTCTTGTCTGAATCATTGCTCACTTGAGTTTCACTACTTGAAACAAAGTTTGCTTTTTCTTCAGTATTTCCAAGGCTCGTGGCTGGAGTAAAATAGGATAAATACCCAAGTTGCCTAGGAACCAATTGGACCACAGCAAAACCAGTACCCCTGAGGCCTGACAGTGAAGGCATCCAACTCTTCAATGGTACACTTGATGTCTTGTTATCGTCATCATTGTTATTCACCTGAGTTTCACTACTTGAAAGAAATATGGAGTTAACAGTATTCCATTTCCATAAAAATTCTTCTTTTTGTCTGATACTATCGAGACAAATGGGAAGTGAAATAAAAGGATTTAATCTTTTTGTTACGTCCCAAGGTGTATTGGTGTATAAAGATCCAATTCGCCTGCTTATGAGTTTGCTATCATGAATAGCTTGCTGAAGTTCCGCATAACTTGGCCACCATTGTTCCAAGCCGTGAGCTGAAAGAAATCTCTGCTGTTCTTTGGAGACTACGCGCAACTTTGCAGTAACTTTCTCATTTGCAGGATCCACACTCTCCTTGTCAACCTCCTTCTCTTCTGTGCCACAATTCTTGCCAAAATACAGATGAGGAACCCATTCACACACCCGATAAGCTACATCCTTCAAGCCAGATAATTGAGGTATCAAACCCTTCAAACCGACACCAGAAGTATTGTAACCATCATTCAGCACCCGAGATTCACTACTTGAAGGAAGCATGGTTTTGAGACTATTCCATTTCCATATAAATTCTTCCTTTTCTGCAAAAGACATGGCAAGTGAAAGAAAATAACCATTTGATCCTTTTGTTACTTCCCAAGGTGTAGCGGTGTATAGAGATTTAATTTGCCTGCTTATGAGTTTTCCATCACGGATAGTTTGCTGAAGTTCTAAATCATTTGGCCACCATTGTTCCAAACTATGAGCTGCAAGAAATTTCAGTTGTTCCTTGGAGACTGTAAACGAATTTGCAGTAATTCGACCGTCTTCATGATCCATATTCTCCTTTCTAACCATCTTCTTTACGGAACCAACATTCTCATTAGCATACAGAAGAGGAATCCATTTCCACATCCAATAACCGGTATCCTTCAAGCCAGATAATTGGGGTATCCAACCCATCAAACTTATACCTGAAGTCATTTGTCCGTCATTGCTTATTTGAGCTATACCACTTATATGATGAGGCACACATTTAAGTATATTCCAAACATAATCTGTCGCTTCTCTGATATTTATGTGACTAGTGGCTAATGAAACATACCGTGGATAATAGAAAAGTACTACCTGAGAAGGTGTACTGGTGTTCAAAGATTTAAGTTGCATGCTCACAAGTTTGCTATTGCGGATATCATGCTTAAGCTCTATGTTACCGTCACTTGACCACCATTGTTTCAAGCCATGAGCCTCGAGAAATTTCTGGTCTTCCTTTGTGATAACATACAACTTGGCTTCATTGTGCCCATTTGAAGGATCCATATTCTCCACATCGGCGATGTTCTCTCTTGTTCCATCGGCATGGATATAAAAGTAACTGATCCAATCATTCTTGTTAACATAAAGATGCGGAACCCATTTTTCTTTTCCTAAACAAGCATCCATCGAGCACGATAACCGAGGCATCATTCTCTTCAGTCGTATAACGTAAGTCTCATCCACATAAGTCCCGTCCACATCATTGCTGACTTGAGCTTGACTACTTGAAAGAAGCACGGTTTTAATTATATTCCAAACATATTCAGCCTTTTCTCCAATATTTTCAAAACTCATAGCAAGTGAAACAGAAGGTGGATTGAATAAATGTGTTTCCACATTAACCATTTCCTTTGCCAATTCCTTTCCCACCTGAAGACCGAATCCAGCACCTAAAGAATGCCCTCCAATGCATACATTTCTGCTTCCATACGTATCATACACTGATTTCACTGCATCCATAGCTACTTTAAATCTCAGAGTCCTTCAAGCTTTCCCAAACAACAAAGCGGAAATCGTCTTCAAAATCTCTTCGCATTGTAGGGAATCTGATTAATGTTCCTCTGAGGGCTAAAACAGCTCTGGGGGCACCAATTGGTTTAAATGGTTTGAATTCAGACAATGCTGCAGACCGATCCCATTCAAATATTGCACCGAAAATGGATCCATCTCTTTCATCAATCAATATTTGTGTGGGCTTATACTTGAAGGGAATCCAACAAGCTGGAGCTAGAGAGTTTTCTTTTGTTTTGTTCTCCTGCCTATCGAGTTCAAGATCGTACACTGCCTGTATAAGGCTTGCAATGGCTCTTCGTTTATAATTTGCATCCTTCCTGTTTGCAACATAACAATTATTAGGAGCTTGCACACAAAGAAGAATGTAAATGCCACCGAAACAGGCGGTGCTTTTGCATCAGATTTAAGACGACAGATCAAGAATTAAGCAGATTTAAGATGACAAATGAAGAATAAAGTGCTCTTTGTTCGTGTCAACACGGTACTCTTGGTTTCACACTCCATACAATAAAAAACCATGACTATAACTGACATTATAAAAAAAAAGTCTATGATTGACAGCATAAGCTAACCAATCAATTATTATACTAAGTCAACTACATCCCAAGTTGGATTGTAGCTTAGACGAGATTCTCGATTAAAAACTAGGAAGCACTAGACACCGTCACCAGTAAACATTTGATAAATGGAAGTGATTGAATGTAATCAGATAGGACACGCTTTTAATCTAAAGTGTCATTGCTACAAGATTAAAATAAGTTTATGAATCTTCAGTTGCAAAAATAGTCCTCAGAATCTTTATAAGGGGTTTATAGAGATTTTAAATACAAAAACTTTTTTAAAATATGAGATACAGAAGCTATTGCTTTTTTTGACAAGACAGAAGCTATTGCTTAAAATCTTGTTGTAAGATTCTTTCAATCTATTATTTTTTTCATGAGCAATAGTAGAAAAGATTTTGTTTATCCAAAAATGTTCTAAAACAAAACAAAAATCAGTAACAGACTTTTTCCATTTACGGTTGTTGGTTACTTCTCTCAGAAATAGTAAAATCACAAAGCAAGCAAACCAATTTAGTAAAGTTTTCAACTTTATTCAAAATTGTTTCAACCACGATGCCAACATCCTAAAAAACATCAACAAGAAATCATATGCATGCAATTGCAACTAGTGTTGGTGTATGCAACACTAACAAATTCTTCACTTCTAAGATCATGCATCATCATCAAATCAAAAAGTGAAAGAGTAGCAATATCATCTGAGAAATGAAATGGATACTAACCAGCTAGAGTCAATGAAGTCCCTCCAATTAAGGAACAGATGATCAGATGATTTACTTTCATCTAAGGGAGGAACAACAACATGGTTTGCCATCGTTGTAACAAGGTTTCTTCCAATTTCCTATGTAATAATGTTTCTTTATTTGGTTTTTCTGTTCATGTGTACTTTTGGACAATAACATGATTGATGACATGTAACAATGTACAGTAATTCACACTTTACAATTGAAATCACATTGTGATCATTTGGTTCAAAATGAACCATCCTTTTTGTCATCTGATCATATATATTACTCCTGTCACAAAATAAATGACATAGTTGAATGTTACATGTCAATGCATAATTTTAACATTTTAATTATCCATTAACAAAATTTATTAAAAGTTAATATTTTAAAAATAGTTGTCTACAAAGATGTTTAGACTTTAGTGTGTACTATAGAGCAAAAAGTTAGGACCAAAAGATGGGTGATCCAACATCCATGTGAACACTTTAGATTAAAGAGTTTTTTCTATCATGTGCAAATTTGTACATGTAAACAAATTTAAAGTAGTATGCTGGTATTTGAATTTGTACATTTTTTATTAAATATATAACTTTTTAATAAATAATCGTTGTTTTCAATAAATAGTTGCTATTTTTAGTTACACATGTGCAATATTGCACATGACAAACCCTAGATTAAATCACAACCTCGGTTGTTATTATTCCACTAGTCCTGCTCTTAATTTTATCCTTTTGACCAGTCAAACTCAAACAACTTTACTCCAACTACTACAATATCAAAAAAAAAAAAAATAGGGTTATGTTAACCGGTGTCTCTGGGGCACTGGTTAAGAAAGCAAATATAATAATATTATGTTGGAACTTGTGCAATCAACTCATTAAAAGTCTAAAAAGTTTTTTCTTTTAATTTAAAACTTTCTTTTTTTGTTTTCCTTAACCAGTGCCCCGGGGGCACCGGTTAACATTACCCAAAAAAATATACCCACCTTTCATTCATAAATACTTACTTAAACACGGATAAAAAATATAAGACATACACACATAAATTAAATAAATTAAAAGAGAAAATAATTAAATAATGTGATTAGATTCTTTTTCATTTATTTTTCTTCATTTATGTAAGTGTGTCCAAACATTTTTCATTTGTATTTCTCTCAAAGCATGAGTCTCTTTATCTTTGAGTAATTTGTTTTTCTTTAAAAGGCATTCAAACCACAACTTTTTGACTTGCTACTTAATTTTAGGGTCCGTTTCTTTTCCAATTCTTTCTAAAAAAAATTCTATTTTTTACTAAAAACATTTTTATTATTTTTACAGTGTTTGTTATAGATCTTCATAAAATCTATCTTGTTAAAAAGAAAAAAAATTAACCTCAAAATGACAATCGGTTCTTAGTAGCTTTTCTAAAATCTATTTTTCTTTAAAAAACAAGGAAATCGCATTTTTAGATCTTAGATTTTTTTTTTTTTAAAGATAATAAACAAACATAAATTATATTCATCTTTTTTTCAAAAGTCTTTGTTTTGAAGCTATAACAAACACACCCTTAGTTGGAAGAATGGTATTTGCCATATGATTAAGCTTGTTGAATAATCTTTCTCCATTCCCAGTTATGATAAATGAACACAAAAAGTAAACACAATACAGACACCATATGTATTTTTATACGGTATTTTTCCTTCCTTTATTTTTTTACTTTTGGTTTCCTTCTTCCTTTCCCTCATCTCTAGCACCACCACTGTTAGTCTCTTTCTCTCCCCTCTGCAGCTCTCTAGCCACCAACGACCTTCTCCGAGAAGCAAAAACGAAGCACAACAGATCTGTAACATAAAACACAAATATGGAAAAACGACCCGCGCGCGTGCTGCTGCCTGATGAGAACAATGGTGATGGTCGGGTTGACAGATAATGGCGGCGATGGTGGAGGTGACATATAACGGCGGCGATGGTGGAGGTGATAGAGAACGGCGACGACAATGGTGGTGAGTGAGTGACAATGGTGGTGAGTGAGTTATTTGTTTATTGAAAGAGGAGAGGAGAAGACGATGAAAGGGAGAGAGAAGTTTCAATTGGAAAAACCAATCATGCCCTTGCACTTAAATGAAAATTACAAGAATACCCATGGTGTCGTATTTGTGTCAACAAATATGTGTTTAGTTATCATTTCTCTGGAAGGAGAAAGATACTCAGATCCCTATCCAACCACACCTCTTTCTTGACACTTTGTTTGATTTATGAGAACAAGATAGATGATAGAAAGTAGAAGAAAATAAAATGCAGAGAATATGAGATAATTATTTAATAGTTTGTTATGAGTGAAAATGAAAAAAAAAAAGTAAAATAAAGAAGCATATTTTTAAATAAAAAAATTTCGTTAAACAATTATAAATGTTCTTACAAATTATAGATAATTTAAAATGGAATTTAGTAAGAATATATTTTATTGCTACAAATAATATTTGAAAATACAACAATTTTTATTTATTTTCAGATAAAGAATAAAAAAATTGTGGCCAAGGATAAAAAAAAAAAAAGAAGTACATCTTATCTTATATGATTTAATTTAGGGTGTTATGAATATATTTTTTTTGTTAACTTAAGGAAACAGAAACAAGTTATTCTACAGAAAAGGTAATCTTAAGTGTGTCTGCAAGTAAAAAAGCAACAATTGCTCCACTAGAATCATAAAGAAGCAGCAGTTGCTCCACTAAAGTCATTAACTGATGTTTAACCAAACATGTGAGCTTAAATGGTTAATGAGTCACCTAAGGATGAGTTGTTGAGAACCCAGTTACATTGATTTTGTGGTATTGACTTGAATGACTTTGAAGTGTACTGCTTTAGTGTCTTAATTCTCCCCGATATCAATTTCGATATGATAATTTGGATTTATTTTTAAGAAAAAGGTGGAACAATTTTTTGACTGGTATTTATTGAACTCTCAGTCAAACTCTGAATTACGAGAGTACATTCCCACCGAGAATCAGAGGTCACACAAAAAATTGCTCAATTAGAGGGCACAAAACGAACTTCGGAGCATAAGTTGAAACGAACCTAATTTGGTGAAATGATAAGAACATTGATGTCCATGTTGAAATGATATTTTTTTGTTACGTTGCAGATGCACACATTACTTACAATTTAATTTCATGCAACCATTGTCATGTTTGTTTTTTTTTTTTGACGGAAACCATTGTCATGTTGATATCTTGCGAAGTAACAAAAAAAAATGCAACCATTGAAAGATATCTTTCTTCTTTTCTTAAAATTGCGATGAAATGTTTCTACTATATGGACTCCACAACTTTTATTCTTTGCTTTCTTAGCTAGTCAGTAGTCAACTAGAATCTAAAAGATAGAATAGACCTTAAAAAATGTGTCACGCTGCCTACGTGTCCTGTGATGAAATTTAGGATCATTTTAGTCTCTAATAATAATATTTTAAAGAGATATTTCAATCACTATTTGATTTTTTTATATGCATCTTATAAGAAAAACCCATATTTTAGTTCTTAACAATACTATCAAATACCTTTAAAAAAAACTATCATATGGAAAAGGTGATATTTTAGTTCTTATCAAATACGATCAATATTTTAGTGACATCCAAACACCACCCTCCACCATGTAGCCTCCTTTAATGGTGGTGCAACGAGATATGTTCTCTGCACCACCGTCGCATCCTTTCTCGTCTGGTGCTTCCTTCAGGCTCTATCTTTGCTCCTCTGCATAGTTTTAAAACTCAGATCGGTGATTGACTCGGTGGGGTATTGGGTCACTGGTCGAACCATTGAGTCGCTGGTCGAACCGCATGACTGAATCGGATTGAATCGGATGACTCGGTTATACGATTCGGTCTTTATAACGAAGATTCTTTGTATTGAATTATATTGAATTGAGTGACTTTGATCTCTAAAAAAATTATAAACTTTTTTGACACTAAATAAAATCATATTTTTATAATGTAAATAGAAACATCTTCATAGATGCCCCTTGAATTCAAGTGCATATATTTTTTTAGATATAATACATTAATACATTAATCTCCGTGAGCTTAACTCAGTTGGTAGAGATATTGCATTTCATATGCAAGGGCCGGGGTTCGAACCCCGAACACTCCACTTCTCCACAATTTAATTGTGTGAGCTCTAGTCACTAGGCTACTTGACAAAAAAAAATTAAAAAACATTTTACTTCGCATCTACAATACAAATAAAAACAATTGTGTTAAAAAAAATAGTTGTAATGTAATCAAGTAAAATATTTATGAATTTTTCTCTTTTTTGACAAGTAAAATATTTATGAAATTATTTTATATTGTTTTAAGGTCACAATTTAATGATTTGTATGATATTGATTTCCTATTTCAAGATGCGCTTATATAATGTATCAAAAGCAATTACTTTCCAATAGATGTTCAGTGGTGCAGCGGTAATGTGTTTTCCTTGCTAGCTAGCTGTCATGGGTTCTACTCCCACCCATGCCACTTTTTACAAAAAAATATTTAATTAAATTCATGCTTCATATCCAACCAGTCCGGTTTGACAACCCCGTCAGTTCACCGGTTTTATACGGTTTAGACCGAGTCACACCAGTTCACACCGATTCAAAAGCATGGCCAATCCGTTGGTCGACTCAAACTGGCCACCCGGTCGGACCGGGTCCGGTTTTCAAAACTACGCTCCTCTGATCTGTCGTTCAGCAGCTCCGCCGTGTCTTGGTGGTTGACAGTTGTTGTTCTTGGCATTCACGGGGATGTTTCGTAGGTCTGTATGTTCGTGAGATGTGGCTTGACCTCGCCGGAGGTTTGGGTGTTTGTTTTGGCCTTCTTTCCCATCGTGTTTTGCTGCCGTTTGCCTTTGTGGGTATCACAAGGTTTTTGTTGTTGCTGTTTCTGTTTTGTTTTTCTTTTTTGATACAGGAAGATGAAGATTGGTGGCGGTATGTCTCGACTTAATTGGTTTGTAAATCTCGAACCTGGTTTTTCTGGGTTTGAGATGGGTTCGCTGTTTCTGTCCTGCTGTGCTCGAAAGGGTTAGGTGCGTAGACGCTCCGTGTTGAAGGTAGTTATTGGTTATCGTATCTGAAGGACTTTATCTGCCTCGAGTGTTTGCATCGTTGATGGACTGTGATATGAAGACATATACGTGCTTCGGTTCGTACTTGGTTGGCTTAGCCTGAAAGGGCTTTTAACTTGCTTCGTTTAGAAGGGGGTTGTTGGAACTTGAATTGTTTATGTGTTGGCATTCGATTCATATGCCTTTTAGAAGCTCTGAATGTTCACTCTGCGTTTTTTTGCAATTCGGTTTCGTGCCCACGCGTGGGTTCGCTGGATTGTCCGTAGTAGTGATGGTTTTAGGGCTGCGTTTTTTTTATATGTATCACTCATTTGTTGTATCACCCGCTACGTGTTGTTTTGTGGTTTACTGGGTCAGGTATATGTCCCCCCAATCTTATACTTCCTGATCACTTTTTTAATTTAATTCCTTTTTGGCTTAAAAAAAAAATCAATATTTCATTCTTATGCATTACCTATAAATATTCAGAGGCAATAAGAGAGAGATTGACACTTCATAATGCTATTGGAGTTTCTACTCCTAGAGTTTTAACAGCTTAAGCTCAAGTAACATTAAAAGCAAAAGCAGACTGCAACTGCTGCATTAAGATTGAAGCTAGCAAACTATGTAGTAAATCCATTGTTCACTTGAGGCTTTTCCTGTGTTATTGCAAAGGACCCTTGTTCTCCTTGTTAACCATTTTCTCTCCTATGCCACCACTTCTCTTGTTAGCATACAAATAGGGAACAAATTCTCCCACCCCAAAAGTAGCATCCTTCAGTATTGAAGTCTGCTCTGAATCGTTGCTGTCTTGAGTTTCACTACTTGAAACAAAGTTTTCCTTTTCTCCATTATTTCAACGACGTATGGCTGATGAAACAAAAGGTAGATTAAACATAGGAGAAGCCGTTCTGACCACAGCAAAACCAACATCCTTGAAGCCTGACAGTGAAGGCATCCAACTCTTTAACGGTACACTTGATATCTTGTTATTGTCATTTTTCATGTGAGTTTCACTACTTGAATGAAGTATGGATGTAATACTATTCCATTTCCATACAAATTCTTCTTTTTGTCCAATACTATTGAGACATGTGAAATAAAAGGATTTAATCTTTTTGTTACTTCCCAAGGTGTAGCGGTGTATAATGATTTAACTTGCCTTATGTGTAGTTTACTATCATGGAGAGCTTGGTGAAGTTTTGTGTCACTTGGCCACCATTGTTGCAAGCCATGAGTTGCAGTAATTTTACTGTCTTCAGGCTCTATATTCTTCTTGCTAACCACCTTCTCTTCTGTGCTGCCATTCTTGTTAACAGACAGACGTGGTACCCATTTGTGCACCCAATCATTGGTATCCTTCAAGTCAGATAATTGGGGCATCCAACCCATCAAACCTATACCTGAAGTCACTTCTCCACCATTGCTGATTTGAGCTTTACCACTTATACGAGGCACACATTTAAGTATACTCCAAAGGTAATCTGTCGCATCTCTAATATTTACGCGACTAGTGGCTAATGAAATATACCGTAGATAATAGAAAAGTATGACCTGAGAAGGTGTACTACTATTCAAAGATTTAAGTTGCGCGCTTACGAGTTTGCTATTGCGGATATCATGCCTAAGCTCTATGTTACCGTCACTTGACCACCATTGTTTCAGGCTATGAGCCTCGAGAAATTTCTGGTCTTCCTTTGAGACAACAAACAACTAGGCTTCATTTTGCTGATCTGTAGGATCCATACTCTCAACATCGCCCATATTTTCTCTTGTTCCATCGGTATGGACATAAAAGTAACTAATCCAATCATTGCTGTTAACATAAAGATGTGGAATCCATTTTCCTTTTCCAAAACCAGCATCCATCAAGCATGATAATCGAGGTATCATTCTCTTCAATCGCATAACGTAAGTCTCGTCCACATCGTTGCTGACACGGACTTCACTACTTGAAGGAAGCACATTTTTAATTCTATTCCAAACATATTCTGCCTTTTCTCCAATATTTCCCCGACTCAGAGCAAGTGAAACAGAAGGTGGATTAAATAAATGCGTTTCCACATCAATCCTTTCCTTTGCCAATTCTTTTCCCACTTGAAGACCAAATCCAGCACCTAAAGAATGCCCTGCAATGCATACATTTCAGCTTCCATATGTATCATAAACCGATTTTACTGCATCCATAGCTACTTTAAACCTCACAGAGTCCTTCAAGCTTTCCCAAGCAACAAAGCGGAAATCGTCTTCAAAATCTCTTCGCATAGTAGGGAATCTGACCAGTGTTCCTCTGAGTGCTAAAACAGCTCTTGGGGCACCGACTGGTTTGAATGGTTTGAATTCAGACAATGCTGCAGACTGATCCCATTGAAATATTGCACCGAAAATGGATCCATCTCTTTCATCAATCAGTATTTGTGCGGTTTATACTTGAAGGGAATCCAAAAATCTGGTGCTAGAGAATTTTCTTTTGTTCTGTTGTTCTGTCTATCAAGTTCAAGGAAGTACACTGCTTGTATAAGGCTTGCAATGGCTCTTCGATTATAATTTGTGTCCTTCCTGTTTTCAACAAAATAGTTATTAACAATTTGCACAAA
>Ga0315915_1002044_pt1 | contig 25114 bp, 14 predicted proteins | sample MpolbnodulesMG_FD_207738 | JGI IMG/M metagenome (GOLD analysis project Ga0315915, IMG submission 207738) | Medicago polymorpha root nodule microbial communities from Los Angeles, California, United States - branched nodules | ecosystem: Host-associated > Plants > Roots > Nodule | place: USA...
TGAAACGCCAAGCATCTCTCTATTCTTAAGAACAAATAATTTTTCAAGTAATTCATACTCCTTCAAGAACAAGAGTTCACCATGTATGGGAAGAAAAATGACGTGGCTTCACAATCCTAAGTGTACTTCCTCCAATTCACCATGATACACATGACCAGATGTGTGTAAGCATTCATTCTTTCCCATGACTATTGCTGGACAAATCTCTGATATGTGATATAGCATTTCCATAACATGAGACTCATTACCGGGGATAACCTTAGCTGAATACAATACAATGTCTTCCTTTACCATTTTGTAATCATCCAATAATTCCACCAAACATACCCCGTCATATAGAAAACAAGTCTTCTTTTTATCTTCCCATGCTAGTGTTTTGCTTATAAGATTGTTAACCATTGCTGAAATTTTGGTTATAGTTGCTCTTGTTCGTTCTACAGGTTTCAGATTAATGTGAGCATTACATTCAAAAGGAAAATTTGGGATGATTGAATGATTTTGATGCGTCAATACTCTTCTTTGTATTTGCGTCAAATATATATGTTGTTCCGCCATTGAAATCCATTGAAGGAGGAACTGCTGTCACAGTTAAATTCTTCACCTGGATATTCATCGGCGACAGAATGTCCTTTAATGTATTCTTCCATTGTGGCAACAAAACTATCAGCAACATTCACTTTAGGTAACTGACCCCTAGCTACATTCATACCAAGCAACTTCTGATTAGAGACACTCAAATTAACTGACTTACCGCTAGCAATACCAACACCAGGGGGCTTATCACTAACAATATTAAGATAACTTTGAATATACGTTATCAAAACAGAATGTTTAACAATATCTTTAATCGTCTTGCGCGAGTTACCTGCCAATCTGGAAGCATGTCTCAAAAGGTCGGTAAAGGAGTAATCATTATTGTAAAAAAAACGGACAATGATATATTGAATCAGAGATTTTAAAATCGTAGTAATCATCCTTCAGTTTGTTGTAATATCTACGCTCATAATATTCCAAATCAGATTCACGGGTATGTTCTAATTTTCTGTACATATGAGTAGTATGGTTGTTATTACGAACCCTAATCACCGAAATTGGTTCACCTCTTCTGTTCTGATTGTTGCGGTTGTTGTTGTTGGCGTCGTTGCCGTCAACCTTAATTGTCATCGTCGTTGTTGTTGTTGTCAACGCCACCATCTGATCTGATAAAGCTTTAGCGTCCGCAATTAAACCGTTGATGGTCCGATTAAAGCCGCAATTTTCGTCACCGGTTGATCTCCCATGGTTGATCACGTTACGAAAAGAACATGAGAAACCAGACTCTGATACCAACTGACGCAGTACGGAAGCGTAGGCTAGCAAGCGCTAAACCTATATTGAAAAGAAACAAGTTTGTTGGAAGCGACAAACTTGTGAAAATAGGTTTCCGGAATCCACCAGAAATTGAAAAAACTCTCTAAAATATTATTAAAAGAATAAAAGTTTTCCTCTTAGGCTACAACTGTTAAGCTTAAATAGGGATATAACAAAAGCCAAAGATAACAAACTAAAAACAAAACAAACAAATAATAAAATTAGGCTGAAATAATAAAAGGAAAAAACTTAGATACAATTCCTTATATGCTTTTTGTATGGTTCTTAACTAAATTCACCATGATTTCCTTAAATCCATAATTTTCTCAAAGTTTGTTATATCCAAAAAAGATGTATATTTAGTTAAGAACCGTAGGAAAAGTACCTAGAGAATTGTACCTAAGTTTTATCCATAATAAAATACTAATGACATATTATGGAAACCGTCCTACATCATCTCCGTGTATCATACTTCGAACTATAATTATAAAGATTGGATCAAGTTGTTTTGGGTAAATTTGTATCAAAAATATAAAGTTCGATGATTAAAATATGATATAAGATTGTAGATCAAGTCGTTTTGAATCATTATTTTTTCTTGTGGGTTCATTTTCTCATTATTAAATTATTTTTCTTTTGTTCATTTCACCTCAAAAGAGTGTAGGTGTTAGAGTAAGTGTTAAAAAGAGTGTTCATAACACTCTTATAATCCTTTTATTCGTAGATGTTTCAACCTAAAAGCTAACCATAAATAATAAGCACACAATTCAATTCTTCAAACGCATTGAAAACACAAATGATTTCTGAAATTTATAATAACAAAGCAAAGGATGATTGTCAACACTTCTCAATGAAAGTAGAGTATGTATTAGACATAAACAAGATAGAATAAAAACTTCATTTGACTAATCTTGCATAAGTAAAAACAGATTGAGAAGTTGCTACAACTATATGTATCCACGTGATACATCTTCTCTCGATTATTTGTTTGACAAATCCACAATGCCTCCTCTTCCAAATTGAACCTTGAAGTATGATGCCCATGAACTCCCTGTAACAGTGCACACATATATAAGAGGAGTGCAAAAATCAAATTATAAGAATACTAATAGTCACTACTAAAAAAACAAAAATTAGTGAGGGATATTTAGTGAGGGAAAATGTGAAATCCCTCTCTAATTCCCTCACTAAATTTTGCGATCAAGGAATCTGTGAGGAATTTCATTTTTTCCGTCACTAATTTCCCTCACTAATTTTGCTTTTTCTAGTAGTGAGTAACTCCCTTAAATTAATTAAGAAAACTACCTTGACAATTGAGGTCAGGAGCTCCGGTCCTTATGCCGGCAGTGCTGGTGGTATGTACGTTTCGTAGTTGACAGAGTTTCTGATGTTGTAGTAATTGACACCAGTAAAAACTCCATCGTGCATGGTTGTCTTAATGGTATCCCCATTAGTAAGATGGTCTATTTGAACGTAAGAAAAGTCTACATGACATCTTCCTTTTGAAGCTACCATTGTTCCTACAGCTGTTTCCAATGGTGGCACCTTGACTGAGAATACAGTCCCTATTTCCTGTGTTTCTTCTATACTTTCTTGCCACTGATGCTCGTACGAGGCCGTAGCTGTAACCTCTATCCTTCCTTTAACAATCAAAGGGATTCCGGTTTCGAAAGTTGTTTTGACACCCAATGACACTGAAACACTGTTACTCCATTGTGTACTCTTAGTTTTAATGATTTTGAAGTTGAAATGAGCGTCTTGAATTAGATCCTTCGACGAGTTATCGAATGGGGTACTTGAGTTTGAGATAGGTGTTAAATCGTAGATCTTAGCATTACGAATATCATACTCTAAAACCTTGATTGTCCTGCTAAACACTGGCTCTATTACTTTCAATTTGGCTTCTTTTGTTATACCCTCTCCCAAGGCAGCTAATACACCATCAACTCCAAGTAGTTCACTGCTTCGGCAAATTAGGTTGTTGCCTAGGTTACGAAGAGCAACAATGTTGTTTTCAACCTTAATTACTTCAAACATCTGGTCTTGGTTATTTTCTTCAAGCTTGTCGTCTGCTCCGATCCAGTTGTTAGACCATTCCTTAGATATACGCTTCCAAAACCGGTTTGTTCGTTGAGCCTTGATCTGAATGTGGCCATCCCTAGTCGTCAAGATCTCGCACACAATATTCAGGTCACCTATGTCGTTAGAATCAAAACGGGCGGCTTTGTTGTAGGCATTTGTGTAAAATAGGTCATTTTGGCCTTTGAATGCAACCAATTTGGGTAGTACCACAAACTTATCGTAATCAAAAATCGTGGAAATTGCTTTGGTAGTACCAGTGGGATGATCTATACACAAAAACATTTTACGGCTCCAATCAGAATTAGGAATGCACACTGTCTTTCCTGACTGTACATGATAGAAACTGGCTTTCTTTTTATCTTCAGTTAAGTCCATCCTAAACAAAGTACAATTCCATACTGATTGATCATCTACTTTTTCGCTAGCTTTTGCGGCAATCCAATTTTCATCCGCAATCCAATTTTTGTCGTTTGATGATCTTCTCATATATAATTCAACAAACTACATTAGTTGTACTACTCAATATTTCCAGTGAAAATTTCTTATACTTTTTGAATAAATTTCATATATAAATGTAATGCGATTAAAACAGTGCATTGTGAAATTTTATTATTGGGGGAGTATGAGCATAAAATCTAGGTGTAAATATCATATATAAAGCTAATATGAGATTTTGGGATGAATTTTTATTATTTCAATTATACCATTAAAAAGGAAATGATATTTGTACAATTATTTTGGTATAATTTTTGAACAACTTTCTCTCTCATACTCACGATTCTTATTCTCTCTTCCTTTTTTTCTTTCTCTTTATTGTTTTTGACCAATAAGATGAGAGAACAACAAGTTTGTTTCAGAAGTTGTATCAAAATAGTTGTTCAAATATCATTACTCTTAGACAAATTTTATATATTAAATTGTTAGTGTGATTTAAAAATAAAAAAAAATACCGTTCATAATTTACAAACGTTAACACAATAAAAAAAGTGCTAGTATCTTTAAAAAAAATGCTAATACTAATAAAAATAATAATAAGATGTCCACGCGAGCCGAACTTAGTTGGTTTAGAACATCGCATAATATATGCAAGGATCAGAGTTTGAATCCCAGATATCCCAATTATTCATCTTAAATGTGAACTTCTAATTACTAGACTATTTGATCAAAATAATAATAAAATATTTTTAAAAAGTAAAATAATATTATGAAACTACTTCTGAAATAAATCAAATATTATTTTTATTAATTCTAAGTCATTGTATATTTATAATTATTAGTAGTCAAAAGAGATATAATACCTACAACTAATATAATAAAATTAATGTTCACCAACTTTTTTATATGTCATAGGTTAATCATTTAATCTCACCAATTTAGAGGACTACATGGTCATTTTGCAAATCATACAACATCAAACATCAAAGGATAGTTGAAACAGTTTTAGGAAAATTCTTAACAAACTCACAAACTGTTCTCGCGGTTGTCTAAAATTATGAAATAAAGATTATATTTGAGAGAGATAGTTGGAGCTATTAGTTTTGTTGTGGTTGATCACTATCTTCTTATTAGGCTAATGCGTATAAACTATAATACTACTTTTTTTTTAAAATTACGATTAAAATTAATTTAATTTTGATTAAAATTATCGGTATAGATAAGAAATATATTGCACTTTTATATTATAATAAACTATACTTATTTTTTTCAATGATACCAACAATATGACAAATATAATATCTTTCAATAAAATACAATAAATATTTGTCTATTAAAAAGGACCAATTTTTCTCAAAAAGTGAGGGCATATTGACTAAATTTGTCTAATATAAGACTAGCTGATACATAGTAGATTACAAACAGGGATGGCCCGAAAAGCTCAAGCTCAATAATAAAAATAATAAAAGATAAAAAGTAAAAAATATTGTCCAATTCCACATTAATTGTGGGTTGGCTCGAGCTTTTCAGCCCATCCCTATTTGTAAATCTGCTCTATATCAACTAGTCTTATCGTAAATCCACTTCACTTTTTTTTGTAAAAAAAGAGTTACTTAAACAATAGCATGAGGGCCCTTTTGTTATAGCTTCTTTAAAATAAATTTTTGTATTGTAATACGTTTTTGTTATAATTTTTTAACAAAGAATTTTTTTAGGAAATCTTCAAATGAAAAATTGGTTTGAATAAGCTATCTTAAATGGAGCTATTTTTTTAAGTATTTCATAATTTTTTTTTTTGGATACTACAATTTTGAAAAAATCTCTAAAAAAAGCTATTTCAAATAGCTTTACATAAAAATCATTTTTGAAAGATATCATTCTGAAAAAATTTGTGATTTTTACTATGGAAAATCTTGTACAATGAATATTTAAGTTAATGAATGTCAAAATCTCTTTTTTAACTTATACCAAATGAGTTTGAAACAACTTCTACAATTTTTGAGTAAATTTCCAAAAAATCTATTTATTTTTTTTGGTCAAGTAACCTAGTGCTAGAAATTCTCCTTTTCAAGGAGAATAAGTGGGGTGTCTGGAGTTCGAACCCCGGCCCTTTCATATATTATGAAATGTCCCTACCAACTGAATTAAGTTCCACTACTAGAAAAAGCAAAATTAGCGAAGGAAATTAGTGACGGAAAAAATGAAATTCCTCACAAATTTCTTGGTCGCAAAATTTAGTGACGGAATTAGAGAGGGATTTCACGTTTTCCCTCACTAAATATCCCTCACTGATTTTTGTTTTTTTAGTAGTGTTCACGGAAACCCAAAAAATCTATTTTTAAAAATAAAAATAAAAATCCATTTTTTTAAAATTCTATAGCTAACGGGTCCCGAGTTAAAATAACCAATTTTTGTCAATAAGCGAGGGCAGATTGACTAAATCCCTCTCATATGAGAATTTGCGACCCAATAAGTCTATATATAAACCAATGCATGTAATACTTTCTAATGCAAGATTTGGATAAACAAGTTCATTGGAACAATTGCAAGCAAAACCAGAAAGGAAAATAAACAAGAAAGAAAAGATGTCAAGAATAATCACCTAGCCCAGTATTTGTTATTTGAGCAGGAGCGTATGTGCACAAGGTTGTGGCTCCCAGGAGCGGACTCCACAGCGAACTTTGCTTTTGGGCTCAGCACTTCATCAGTTGAGTAATCAAGGTAACCATCATCTGTGACACCCAGATATTTAAATGGAGCGACACCATTTGTTGCTTTAAGAGCCATATATGAGAATGAAGCCATTTTCTGTCACCTTTAAACACTTGTTTGTTTTATTTGTAGCTTTATTTTTGTGAGTTTATGATTTCACAATGTTTTCTTATTTATAGGGTGAAATGCCTCCCATAACCTAGAACTTTGTATTAAGGATGGTATGTAATAATCACCGGAGTTTTGGGGCAAGTTGCAGCTAATCACTCTTCATGTCACATGGGTTGTTTTGTTTGTCTGGTTATTTTTCTTTATTTTGAAGGAATAATTTGTCTTTGTTATTATTAGCATATATAGTCAATGCAAAGTTGCACAAAAATTAATACTAGTAGCTTTTTTTAAGTACGGATTCAAGCATGGAAAAGATTTTAATTTTTTTGCAATGTAAGATAAGTTATATAATACACTACGTAAAGGTTTTTGATTTTGGGGCCGTTAATATATTTCTAATAAGGTAGGATGTGTACCTTATTATTTTATCTTAAATAATAATAAGGTACTTTGCTCAATCTGAATCAGAAGAATAGTGTCAAGTGTATCAAAAAAAACTCATTAATATATTGACCGCCTTATTAAATATAACCGATCTTACATACAAAAAATTTAGAATCTTTTCCATGTTCGATTCAGTACTACAAAGAACCATTCAGTTTATTTATACACGCAATTTTGCATTGACTATATATGCTAATTCAGTTGACTGCATAACCACAAGTATAATTCAGTTGATTTAGGGCTAAAGTATATCTCTTTCATTACTGGAAATTCATTTTTTTACCTGTTGAAAGTAATCCGACGGAATTTCTGAGGATTTTGCTGCAGTGTACATTACTCAAAAGAAGTTTCATGTGGATCGTGTTACCGCAGGAACATCCGATTTTCCTACAGAAAAGTTTTTGATTTTTTTTTTACTTGTTCCAGCAGATTTACATGCGACATTTCTCATTTTAATGAATCCGTAGGAAATTCCGCAGGTATTTCTGCAAATTTTCTGACAAACAGGATCTTACCTATCCTCATACAGCAGTAAGTATTATGTGATACAATTTATCAAAAATAAATTGTATCGAACCATAAAGACATCGCTTAGTTTCGACGGTTCTTAAATTCACCGAACTTGGAAAATATTTCATTCTTAGATTCTCATTGTTTGCTATATCACTAGCCTCAGTTAAATAGCGGGCAATATGTTCGACTATGGACTCATTCGTCTCTCCACCAAACTTAGTGAATTTTGGGATTTTCCATCCCTTGGGTATTTCTTCTGCTAAGGCATAATCTGACAAAGCAGATACAAAATTAGGTCTATATGTAAGCCCATATTGAAACCGTTTTGAACTAAAAAAGTTTCAACTATATTCGCTATATTATTCTTACCATCGAAATTGTTTTGTTGAACTTGGCGAACTACTTGATCAGCGTCCTGGTTCCTTTGAACTAAGATTAGGACCCTCTCAGGCTCCTCTTGTGGTTGTGGTTTGACAACAGGTTGTTGCATTTGGGCAACAGGGACTCCATTATTCAGTCTTTCGACGGGTATTTGGACGGGCCTTTGGCTTTGATTTTGAGGCATTGGCCTCTTTTGTATGCGAGGAGCGCCAAAGAAATTAGCAATTCGTCTCATTTGGTCAGTTAACGTTTGGTAACTGTTATGAGTTTGTTGGATCAGTGGGTTAAACACTGTTCCTATTTGTTGGGTTAACATATTGACCATTTCAGGGTTAGTATCTTCCATTTGCTGCCTTAAAACCATTAAGGAAGCATTGGTTAATGATTGTTCAAGGTTTGAACCGGGAAAGCCTACTCCAGGATGAAAGAAGGGAGGATGCATTACGTTCAAACTCTCTGAAAAAGAGGATGGATTAGTATGTAGGCCTGCCATAAAAGATGAAGGCATGCCATATGGTTGGCTTCTATCGAAGAACCATGTATTTGGATGTGATTGACTTCTGAAACCAACTTGTGATTGTGCGGCTGCAGCAACAGCTGATGTTGTCGCGGGTATAGTCGAAGAAACGTGAGTGGGCATCGTTGCCCCCAGCGTTTCTGTATGACTCACACCAACGGTTGGCGTAACTTGAGAGCTTTGTTGTGAAGTAACTTCCAATGTTAGATCTGCAATCTATGGATTTGATGGACTAGATTTCGAATCATTGTTACATGTATTACGTACCATTTATGGGAGTTTCTTCTTGCTCCTTAAGAACATGCACAACAAGAATCACAAGATTTTTAATAAAACGAACAAACTACTAAGAAAAAACGTTTTTTTTGTTCGTTTTTTTAATACAAAAAACACAAACAATCCCACTGTGCGTGCCAATTTGTTTCCCCTGATTTTTGGTAAACAAACGCTGGTTTCCAAAAACGATTAACTCGAAAGATTAACCAATAAATCTTGGGGCATATTGTGTTTATGTTTGACAATGTAAACCAAAAAGTAGACGTCGGGACCGAACACGCGTCAAATCCATGAAGTAAATTGCTTAAAAAAGAAAAGGGTAAATTGCAAGGAATTTAAAGGATAAACTTAAATTGCATAAATGAATACAAAGTGGTACACATATTCATACATTTGCAACTTGTTTACTCGTTTCTCCTATAGTGCAGATGGTTTGAGCGTGTAAGTCTTGTATGTATGTGAATTGTGACCCGTTTCCTATGAAAACTCTTATTTATTCTAAACAACCGCCCATACAGAAACCGTCGGGCATAACTGCTAAAAACTACCCTAGACATCTTTTGAATTTCAAATGACATCTCTTCGACAATAACTGTTTCTCGGCTTGTCGATCTGGTACCAACTTCTCTTCGATATCCAACTTGCTTGTTAAAGCTTTCTCATCGAACGACGAAGTCTTCCTAAGTCCATAAACTTGATTCAGCTTATGCGTCGAACTCATTTAAACTTCTTCAAAACCTAAGTCGGACTTAGTTGACTGCATTTGTTGTAGCCTGTTGAAAATACGGGCTAACAACAACACAACACAGAACTCAGACAAAGAGATCACGAAAACAAAAAAGAAAAACTTGACCATTGTGAAAATCACTTATTTAAACAAAAAATGCACATGAAAAATTTGATCATATGGTAACTCTCGATCGACTTTTTCAATAAGATAAACAATTTGAAGGGGCCTATTGAACCATCTTCTTTTCTTTTACACTGTGTTTGGAACGCGAGAGATGAGAGAGAGAGATGGCCGTTCTCATGTTTGGAGCATCCGAGAGTTAGCAAAACTGTCCTCACCTTTTATTACTTTTGAAAACTGGTGCTTCAATTTTCCTTGACCGCAAGCAAATACATATACTGTAAATACTATTATCAAGTGGTACTAGTATCATTTAATTAATAACTAAAATAATAACTAAGTTACATTGAAAGACAAAATAACCTTGAGCAAAAAGAAAAAATCAATCAATTTTAAATGTAAGGATATTTTTGTCTTTTTAAAAACTCAGCATACTTATCTCTCTTCTATTTCTCTTTTTTTTCTCTTATACCAAACAACCTATCAAATCTACTCTATTTCTCTCTTCTCATACTCTCTTTTACCTATTTCTCTTTTCCCACTTTCTTCTCACAACCAAACACACCCTTACCTAGTTGGACCAGTCTCTCTAGCACAGTATACTTAACTGTAGTCGGGCTGATCACAACAAAGATTAATTTTTGTTCAAACAACTAATACTATCCGAAAATACACTTCCAAAAATATGTTAAAATTTCTTTTTTGAAATATGAAGTGAAAAAAAGTTGCTCCCTAATTATTAATTGGCACACATTCTTGTATGTTTTATCATTTACACACATTCTATTCGGTGGTAACGTTTGTCCTCACATGCATCTCAATTGAATTGCATTTGTATCCTATTATGTTAGCAAGCAACTAAAAACAAAACAATAATAACACAATATCTCCCTCTTTTAACAGCTAACTGTAACCAAAACAAAAGCACTTGGCATTTTTTAACATTCCCAATAAGAATATCCTAATTAATTGATCAACACTAGGTGAATATCCATAAACTTTAGCTAGCAATCTCAATTTTTCTTGTTCTCATCTCCTAAGCTAACTTAGGACTAAACGTCACATTGTTACATTATCAAACACATATCAATGCATAGCCATAATAATATATAAGAGCATGCACATAAACACCTAAACCAAATTAACTCCAAAAACCAACTTGAGAGTCTTCTTTTTTTTACCAAAATGGGATTAGAAGTCCTTGAGGCTCTTGATTCAGCTCGTACACAATGGTACCATGTAACAGCCATAGTAATTGCTGGCATGGGATTCTTCACTGATGCCTATGATCTGTTCTGCATTTCAACCGTTGCGAAACTCTTGGGACGATTATATTACTTTGATCCAAGCACTAATAAACCAGGGAAGCTTCCACCAACAATTAATAACGTAGTCACCGGTGTGGCCATTGTCGGAACACTTTCTGGCCAATTAGTCTTCGGCTGGCTCGGAGACAAACTTGGACGCAAGAAAGTTTATGGTGTCACACTCATTATCATGGTTGCTTGTGCCATTTGCTCTGGTCTTTCTTTTGGTTCTTCCGCGAAATCTGTTATGGGAACCCTTTGTTTTTTCAGGTTAGTGATGGATCCAACTTGGTTTTTAAGAAAAATAAAATAATTTTAAGGAATAAGAAAAAAATCGGGACAACTTAGTCCCTACCTAAACTACCGCAAGTAAAAAAGTTTTATTTTATAACTTCAAGGGACATAGTTCAAATTCGTCGTAATGACTAATAATTTTCCCATTGCCATGAATATTTCATGTGATTTAGGTTTTGGCTTGGATTTGGTATTGGTGGAGACTACCCTTTATCAGCAACCATCATGTCTGAATACGCCAACAAAAGGACACGAGGCGCTTTCATAGCAGCAGTTTTCGCAATGCAAGGCGTGGGAATCATCTTTGCCGGATTGGTTTCAATGTTATTTTCAGGAATTTTTAAAGCATACTACGACGCTCCACGTTTCAATCAAGACCCAATTTTATCAACACAGCCCGAAGGAGATTTACTCTGGCGATTAGTTCTCATGATCGGTGCTATTCCAGCCGCGATGACTTACTACTGGAGAATGAAAATGCCTGAAACCGGTCGTTACACTGCAATCGTAGAAGGGAACGCGAAACAAGCCGCTGCAGACATGGCAAGAGTTTTGGACATCGAAATCATAGCAGAGCAAGATAAGTTGGCTGAATTTAAAGCAGCAAATGATTACCCTCTTTGGTCCAGTGAGTTTTTCAACAGGCACGGTCGTCATTTAATCGGTACAATGAGTTGTTGGTTCTTGTTAGATATTGCTTTCTACAGTCAGAATTTGACACAGAAAGATATTTACCCTGCAATGGGACTTATTCGTCAAGACAAAGAAATGAATGCTATTGATGAAGTTTTCCAAACTTCGCGCGCCATGTTTGTTGTCGCCTTGTTTGGAACTTTCCCCGGCTATTGGTTCACCGTTTTCTTCATTGAAAAGCTTGGAAGATTCAAGATACAGCTGGTTGGTTTCTTCATGATGTCTTTCTTCATGTTTGTCATTGGTGTTAAATATGAATACTTGAAAGACGAAAACAAGAACCTCTTCGCTCTTTTATACGGGCTAACATTCTTTTTCGCGAACTTTGGGCCTAATAGTACAACTTTTGTGTTGCCCGCTGAGCTTTTTCCTACGCGGGTGAGGTCAACATGCCATGCTTTCAGCGCTGCAGCTGGGAAGGCGGGGGCTATGGTTGGCGTGTTTGGGATACAATACTACACGTTGAACGGTGAGCCAAGAAAGATTAGACGCGCAATGATCATGCTGGCTGTGACTAATTTGGTAGGATTCTTTTGCACATTCTTGGTAACGGAAACGAAGGGACGATCTTTGGAAGAGATTTCGGGTGAGGATGGAAGAGAGAGTGAACTCACTGCAACACCAAATGACAGGGCTCCGGGGACTCGCCAAGATTCAAGAACTGAGAAGATGTGAATTTAATTACATGCTGCAACATCCATGTTTGTTTTGATAATATTACATTAATGTAATAATAATAAATAATGGGGCCAAAATTGATGTGTTTAGCTGGTTTATGATGAACCATAAGTTATATTTTGTTATGTGTTGCTGACAGAAAAATAAACTTGTTGTAATGTTTATTTTTTAATGAAACTTATATAGTACTTTATTGTAATGTTGTATTTGTTCTTTATCTTCTTAATTTTCAAAAAAATTTAAAGTGATGGTCTTAAATATAATTTGTGTTAACCTATTGAAGAAACTTATATAATACTTTTTCCCACAGATGACACCAATAAACTAGGCTAAACCTCGTGGATGTCAAATAACAGAGAAGTGATCTTTGTAGGAGACGTTGATGTCGTGAAAGAAATGTAGTACTTGACGCCTGAATCTATGTTTTGATAATGTATATGAAGTTTTGTCGAGAATGAATGTGTACATATAAGAGATTTTATCCTAGAAGTTCATCTTTGGGATCAAAGTTCTAGGTCAGTATAGTTCTAAGACAGAAGTGATCTTTGGCATGCTGTAATTTTGTCAAAACTCAATGCAAATATAAAGAAAGATTATTTTTTTTATACCATTGAATAACTCATGTATTTGGATAAGTTATTCAATGAATATGACGACGTACTCATATTGGATACGTATCGGATATCGATAATCCGTACTCATATAACTTTTTTTTTTCTTTTTTTTTTATAAATATTTTGATACTCCACGTATCAAAATCAACTTATAAAATACTTTATCTTTAAAAAAAAAAACTTATAAAATACTTTATATATACGTATCTAATTAGAAGAGGCGAGAGGTAAAAAAATGAGACAATGTTATAATACTTTAGTGGAGATGTATATGATTCAATTTAAGATGTGGATAGGTTGAATTGTCTCTCGAAGAACCATACTTAAAAGTTATGTTTTTTTTGGATGAAGGTAAAATGCCCCCAACGACAATTAATTATTGTTTGTTGTTGAACGACATTTAATAGTCGTTTCCCCACCAGCAACAATTAATTGTCGTTCCACTGTGAATATACTCCCTTTGGAATGAATTATAAGCAAAAATGATAGTTGAAAGTAGGGGTGAGCACCGGTCGGATTCGGGCGGGTTCGGTCTGAAAATCAACCACCGACTCCAAACCAATGCTCACAAATAATCACCCAATTCCATCTGTTTTGAACAACGGGTTCTGCGGGTGATGGGTTTCAACGGATTACAACTTTTACTGTTTGTAAGATCTCTCTTGTAGTCTCTTACTCTCTCTCCCTCTTGCTCCGCCGCATAGACATGCATGAGTTTCAACGTCCACCAGAAGAGGTATGAGTGGAAGAGGTGAGAGGAAACTTGAGTTTATGGTTGCAATCTTGTGTCTTAGTGCTTTTATTCAATGTTTATGTCGTGAATTCGAAGTCAAAATGACATCAATAAACTTAGATGTGTGGAGTAAAGAAAAGTGGTAACCAATGTCAAAGTAACCTCAAGCAACAACAACTGTAACAAACCAAGATCTAATTTAGGAATCAAGTGAAAAAAACACAAAACCACAAGCAAAAGATAAAGAGAGAAAAGAAACAAACACATCAAGAAATGTTTACCCAGTTTAGTCCAACAATGACCTACTCTGGGGGAGAGATTGATCTCTCTAATCCACTATCAATAAGTTCTTTACAAAGAGATACAAAAGGGTTACAAGAAATAAGCTCCAAGCTCGCAAAGAACAAGGAACAAACCCTCATTTTTACCATTTTCCCAATCTCTCCAATGAACAAGACTCTTAATGATTTTCACTCACCCAAGGTGTTTAAAAATGTTTCTCAACCAAAGAGAAAGTCTCAAGAGAAACCTCATCAAAGCCCCTTAACCCTAAAGTTACCTCATTTGATTTCTCAAGTTTCTCTCTCTTGAAGCTCTACTAAAAAAATGAACAATGAATGCTTAAATAGTGCCCAGGTACTATCAAAATCGTGTCACGATAAATCTCGTACACAGTACAGTACTACAACCTTATCCCAAAATCATTTCACGATTTGCCTCCATTAGCACCATCCCATTATGACTCAAAACTCATGCCATAACATAAAAATCGTGTCACACGATTGTTAATTTCCAAAAGTTCACAATTTTGAGTCTTACTACAACATTTTACAATACATTAAAGAATTAATTTACATTATTAAATAAGTGCATGAGAGAGAACATGACTTAATGGGTTTCTTGTATTATGGCTTTCTAGTATGACAATTGCACCCATAGCAGACAAAATAGGACAATGTGAAAAAAGTTGATTGGACAATGCAAATACTTGAAATATGCTAGCTGGTCTTTCTAAATAAATGTTTACAACGAGCGGATCCGGCCACCGTTTGATGAAATTTTTTCAAACCGGGTTTGCCCGTCCAAACCCATTTTAGATTGTATTTCCACACATGGAGCACCTGAGACCCAATTAAAACCGCACGCAACACTAATATTATCAACGAGTTATTCGGTTTACAGATGGGTCATACAAATTTGCTCACCCCTAGTTGAAAGGTCAATATATATGGTTAAAAATTTAGTTCACATACATCAACTTTTCAACTACCCTTTTGCTTACATTTCATTCTGGATGGAGTATATGAGAGTCAAAAATAGAACCACTCACATATTCAAAAACACTCAAAACACAAATTGTACTCCTTCCAAACTCTAATAAACGAAACTTCATCAAATTTCTTCAATCTCAAGCAACTAATCAAGTAAGTGTTCAAAATCCCTAAGCATATTAGACATTGTTAGTTTTATATGTTTCGGTATTTTTAATTGCTCACATGATAGGGTTTTATTTTGTGATATTGATGTCTTTTTTTAGGTAGTTGTTGATCAATTACATGCTTGCTTTGAATATGAACGTAGTTGATGATTTAGTATAAGTGCACTGTGCATTGTGGGTAGTTCAAGAAAAGATATGACACAGTGGCCATTGAATGTATATATGGTTGACAACATAGATAGCCTCAGGCTAGGCAAGTCGACCCACACAAGCACCATACACAAAGTGAATGCTGCAGTGAACCCTCCTTATAAACAGGGTCGACTTAGGCATACGAACCTTACAGACAGGCACCACACATGTGGTCAATCCTACACCAGATATACATGAGCATTAGTACGAGGTTCAAGCCGATGAGACATACATCATGCTCCATCACCACCATAACACAACACCCATCACTATACCACCATGACCCACTGCCACCTATGGGAATTGGTGGCAGGCTTTTTGATTTTTCTATACTGTTTAATTTCTTGTATTATATTGCTGCCAGAATTCGAATGTGTGAAGTAAATATAATTATCTTGATCAAATTCAAGTGTTTTTAAAATTCAAGTGTTTTTTCTGATTTATATTTGTTTGTTTGTTTTTGTGTTTTAGTGAGGCAAACATGTTCTCTTATACATCACACATGGAAATAAGATAAGTATAAGTGAGTTACAACATCCATATGTGCATCTAAATTGGCTTTAGGATCTTGTTCATGTTTATGGTCTTGTCTCACTTCTTGTGACACTTTTTCAAGAATGTTAGTTCAAGCCTATGTACAACATTCACCGAGCGGTGGCATGACAAAACTAACAACTTCCTATACCAGTTTAGGAATAACCATCACGCCGAATGATATACCATGTTGTCTACACATCCATCAAAAATAAATTTATTTTTATCATTTATCTATCAATTTAATACTCTAATCCACCAAAACCATAAAATCAAAATTCACAAAATCATCAAATTTCAAATTCTTCAAAGTATTTTCCCTCCTATAAAAAAATAGTTATTTTTGTTGTTGTTGACAGATAGAGAGTGGACTCGACATAGTTATTGTCACCAAAAGATTATTTAAATTCAAATAAAGTAACTATACGTGTGGTCACTAGTCACTACAGTACATAACTACTTTAATAAAATAAAATAAAAAAAGTAAAATACTCATTTCTTCTACAAAAAACGACACAACGTTCAGCCAAAAATTCCTTCCCTTGTCTTCAAGCATACCCTCACTCTTCATTCTTCATCACACACTTTTTTCGCTTTTTTTCATAATCGCGTTCTAAATAATCGCGTTTCGATGAAATGAAATGGAACACGCAAATGGAAGAAGTAGAAGCGATTCTGGAAAAAATCTGGGACTTACACGACAAACTCAGCGACGCTATTCATTCCATTTCACGATCTCATTTTCTCACTTCTGTCAAAACGCTTACGAATTCTGCGCATAACAAAAACGACACTGTTTCTAGCGAAACGACACCGGAGGGTAATAACGGTAACGGTAACGGTTTTGTTTATGTGAAGGATTTTCGGCCGGTGAATGACGATGTTGATGATGCCGTTCATGAAGCGAAGAGTCTTAATGCTATTAGAACCGCGCTTGAGAATCTTGAAGACCAGCTCGAGTATTTTCATGTGAGTTTTTCGATTTTTTGTTTTGAATTTGATTCTAGGGTTTGGTGTATTACGAATTAGGCGCGAAATTGAATGTTTGATGTGTTTTTTGATTTGAAATTTTGGTGAAATTGAATGTTGATTTTGAATTTGATTTTTTCTTTAATGAAATTGAATGTTAATTATTACAAAATTATTTGACGCTAATCTACACTTTTTAATAAAATTGAATGTTAATTTGAATTTTCACTTTATGATTTGAGATTTAGGTTAATTGACTCTTTGAGGAAATGAATGAGATAGGTTACAATTGTGTGTAGGGTTATTTAACCTTTTTGAATTTGAGTTGATAAATAATTATTTAATAGGGTTGTTAATTAGCATTAGATGGGGACTTAATTATGTTTTAATCAGTGTTGTTTATTGTAGATTGTGAAAAAATAGCAGTTGTTCAAATTTTGATATGCCACAACGCTATAGAGCTGTAGTAACTGCTGTTTGACAACATTTTGTTCTTAATCGTATTTGTGGAACAATAGCGATTAGTTCAAATTTTGCTATGCTATAGTGATATAGGGTCACTATAACTGCTATTTGACAACAATTGTTTATGTCAGAAACTGGTACCTAAATACAATTTTATTGTAGTAACTGACTTTTATTAATGGTAAAATAGGTTTACAACATAAATAGTATTACACCCATATAGAAAGTGTAACCACTTTCTCTATTTATTCCTTAAAATAAACAATATATAACTGACATAAAAAAAACATAAAACTGCCATGATAAGAAGTTTAAGAACATCTACAATGGGGGTGCTTCACCTATTTAGCATCACACTAAATAGGCACCCCCATTGTGGAGTATAACATTTGGGTGCCTATGGAGAAGGGTGGTTATGGAAGCATTATCTCTTCACCTTTTGCGGCTCCCATTTCATAAATCATAATGAAATAAATAAATCTTGTTGAAATCTAATTATATAGAATTATTTGTGGAACCTATTTAGTAATTTCTTTGAGATGCTGGGTTGGAAAAAATTGGTGCTTATTAAGTATTATCATAAAATGAGTGATGTGGACATAGGTAACCCACTTAAGCACCCAATATGGGTGCTCTGTTGTGGGTGGTCTAATGGTATACTATTTGTTTTCTTCTCGAAACAAAATGTAGCTTTTGCTTTAAATTGTTCTTAAGTTTTGATTTGGAATATTCTGGTTTAGTATCATACGTGTTCTACTAGGCCGTTTTAGTTGAGTTGGACAATACTTTCACATGAATATATGACCCCAAGGAATGACAATGTGGGTTGGACAAACGAAAGGAATGATGAAATTATGAAACATGTCAATAATCTGATCAGATTTAATTAATTATCAATTAGGTTACATTTGACTATCAAACAGCAGGGTGATGTTAATGGATAACTTCTTCCCTTGTTTCAATATTATTGTATGATTTTTTTATGGGTTGAATGAGTGATATATTGCTCTGAGAGATTTTTAAATCCAGTTCAGATTAAATGGTATCTGCAGTAAATTTATGAATTGTGATAATCAAATTGCTTGCAACTTTCCTTGCTATGCCAATCACAGTACCAAATTGTTGAATCTGACTCTTTAACAATGAAACATTAGGCAATAGAGAAAATTGGAAGGTTGTCTGATAAGTGGGAGCTGTGGTATTTAATATGTTTTTTTACAGTGTTATTCCATATGTTACATGTGGCAGAAATATGGCAATGTTGCAAAAACCAACATAATACTCATTTTTGTACTTTATGTACTACTGCATATATACACAGTCATGGTAAAAATATTAGTTTAGTAAGATTGCTGATGCTACATACCACCAAACTAATGTAATATTGTAACACACAAACACTTGGCATCAAAATGAAGCTTACTATTCCTCTTAGCTTGTTACAGATATACACCCCAACAGAAAATTGCCTCAACATATAATGTGTGCTTCATAATACGTAGCTGGAAAAACAATTACACAATTAAACAGGGCATCTTGAAGTCGGGAAGTGAAGTCATCGTCACTGGAAATAGTAAAGATACAACCAATTAATTTTGGAATGCATGATCAAGATTAATTTTAAAGCATTGTTATTTGGTGGAAATTAGCTCGTTTCACCTCACGTTTTTACTTAATATGCCCCTTGTAGTATGGCGTACACAATAAACCATTATTTTTTAACTTGCGAGACCCATGAGCTTTGAAAACTAGTTGAGAATATGAAAGAGAGCCAAACACATCTAGCTGCAGTCAAAATGCATGTTAAATTACAAGTAAACACTAAGAAGTCATGGTGACCACTAATCACGAAGAAGTAAGAAGTTTATGTCTTGGGATTAATGCTTAAAGTAACTAAACTGTGTGCACATTGAAATTCAAATAAAATTTTATATGTTGTCATTATCAATCATTATTTTCTAAATCCAACTCTTAATTACTATTTTAAGTAGAATTAGAGCATAGATGGTCATTGGCTGATGGCTGGTCCCTAGAGTTGGTCAGCTGGTCACCCGAACGAGAGTCGAAGTGAGAAACTGTAAAAGAAACCTCTGTTGCAAACCAAAGGGAGTTCTGATGTGATTTTCTTATGAAACCACTCCCCACTAAAATCCCTAATGATTAATATCTATGAGTTTTTTTCTTCCGAATTTCAGTTTGTACTCATTGGGTGACACTATCATGCCGCAAAATTTTCTATTTTTCCGGAAAAGTGGCTGTGACATCTGCTATAGTGAACAGCGACACAATGGAGGGCATTGTATCTGCTACGGGCCATGCTGCGACAATACTATTGTGCAGCAATTCCGTGCAATTGATAATCCTGGGTTCGCTATGTACCCAATACTCATAATTATACTGATAATAGAAGTCAAGTAGCAGTGTGGTGCCATTCCAGATCAATGAGAAATACTATTGGTACAAGATTAACATGTGAATAAGCCAAATATTCTTATACTCGCTAATACTTCTGACAAAACAAGTTTGACATCACTTGTATCACATAAATAACCCTAATTCTTTAACGGTCTGGATGAGATAGGGCTCTCTTATTCATAAAGGATGACCCAATTTCAGTAGTAGATAATGAATAGAACTAATGTTCCATGGAACTGCAAGTTTGTATAACAGGGGTAAGTATGATTTAATGAGTTAATGTAAAGGATTCTTATTTGGTTGATGTGAAGAATAAGATATTTAATTCATAAAATGAGCCGACAATGTATATTTGCAATATTCTTTGTTTTTCGTCTAGTTTCTTCTGGAACATGAGGTTTTCCAATCAGTTAATTGCATGCGTAATATTTTTACCATGACTTTTTTTGGCCACATCTTGTTTGTTTTTTGAATATGGTTTTGTTCTAAATTAGAATTCCTTTCTGTATGATATGTAGACCATTCAGACTCAGCAGCGTGTTGAGAGAGATGCTGCGATTGCACGTCTGGAACAGAGTAGACTTGTTCTTGCAATGAGACTGGCGGAACACCGTGGCAAAAAATATAAAGTCATTGAAGAAGCTCTTGCTTTTGTTGGAGATGTACATGATGCTAGCGGCCTTGTTTCACCTGAAGTTTTTGGACAACCAAAATGTACAGATGAGAATTTTATAGCCGAGAAAGGGAAGAGATCTAATATCCTCATCAATGTTTTTGTCTCAAGTTTCAATTTTGTGAAGAAATCCCTTGGGTTGGATCATATGGGCGGAATAGTAGGAAATGCTGCTCTGGTTGCTGTTAGTATGATTGCTTTGCTTCAGTTGCAGCAGGTAACTAATCATGAACATTCATTTAGGGAAGAAAATAGAGTTCACAGCAACAGAACTATGAGAAGAACAGCTCACTTGGAGGGTTCATCGTCCAGTGCCCATTCTGGTAACTTGGATGTTTTTTTGGCTAGAGGTTAGGATTAAACCTCTATCAATGTGGTGAAATGACGAGGGTTATGCTTTCAATCTATCAAGTGATATGTTCATTTTTTTTTTCTTTCTGTGCTTTTGGTCCTTTGTTTCATCTTGATTACAAAGGAGGTCTGAAATCTGGTCTGGTGAAGGGAGAATAGGCTAAAATGGAGCATAACTACTTTAGTGAGTTTGCCCAAAAGGGAGTTTGGTGTCATTTGATATATGGTTTTTGTTGCCGCCGAAAGCTTGCACCGGTTGCATAATAGTTGATCTGGTAATGTGTGAGATATGTAGGTTCTGTTTGCCGATTCACACTTCTGGTGCATATGCTTATACTTAGTTGGATAGCGTCATCTGTGGTAGATTCCTGCACCTTTCTTGTGTGCTTTAGTTTACAAATTAAGAATGCCGTTTACCTTGATTTTTCTTGTTCGTTTTACTTCCCACTTAGTAGAATCTTTTGTGAGAATACATTACTGTTGCAATGAAGGTGATTTTTTTGTCAATTTTCAAGAAATTGATTATGCAGTATTTGTTAGTTGTTAGTTGTTGTTTTTGGTTCCCTCTTTATTAATCCAACAAATGATTCCCTAATATCCATATGTGGGCTTTGTGTTAATGAAGATTGATATATGTACTAGTGAACAACTGTCTGGTACCATATGACAAATGGGATTGGGATATGGAATCTTAGAAATGAATTCAGAGTTCAATATTCTGGAGATCAACATTCACTTGTTTAGACAATAATTTAAGAATTATAATTATCAATATTAAAGGGGAAAATATCATTGGCATTGCCCGTGTCAGTGTTAATGTAGTCGAATTATTCTCCCAAACGGCTCTTTAGGATAGCCATGGCTCCCGCAGATATTCTCCATTAAAATTGCAAGAGTATCTTAGGCTTAGATCTTGCTTGCAATCTTCTAACTTGCCTTCTTTTTGAAGTATCATTCTTACTTACAAAGGGACCATTTTATGTCCTTGGATCGTTGAAATATTTAGGAATCAGATTCTCAAAGTGTAATCTGATTTTCTTTAGCATTGCTTGGAAATCAAGAACTTCATCTATAAGGAGTTGGGGTTGTAGTGGCAAATCCCATTTTCCTATATCCTCCTTTATTTCTTGTTCTATCAGGTTTTGCTGAGGCCTGTTGCTTCAAACTTGATGTAGATTGGGTTGTGTAGCTCTCTTGTTCATTTAAAAACAAACTTATACAATACAAAATTGTTTCAGAATCATGACTTCAGTTAAAATGTAATTTATGTGTCATAATTTTATTTTTATCATCCAAATTGGCCAGTAGGCTATAACTTAAATATTACTCATGGTTAAAATATAGCTCCAGAATATATACTTCAAATTAAAGGGTAGGTGTACTCCATTTTGTTGGACTAGTACAACTGAGTGGAACTTTTAGCACATGGATTTTTATCAAGAACATTTTGAAAAAAAAGGGAACATTAAAACAAGTTGACCAGTTTTGCAAACGACAGCTCATATAAGCTTTTTTTGACTCAGCTCTTATGAATATAGCTTTTGTATCCCGATTTTTTCATAAACTTTAACTTCCTCATAAACAAAGATAAGTTTATACTAAACTTATTTTTGATAAATAAAAGAACCATGTGTTAAACACCTCCTGTATAAAGGGACCAAGTCCAGTCTGAACCTCAATGCCTGACCTTGGTGGGGATGCTTATGCTATAACAGAAATCGACCTGGAAATCTAAACCAACTTGGACCCCAACATGTACAATTTTGGTTGAAACTGTGTTTTCACTTCTTAACTTAAGTTCACATTAAAAAAGTACTACATATATTGCATCTTTTGAAAATACAATTTCAAACAACTTTTACTATGCGTAAATATACTTCCAAAAATATGTAAGAAGAATTTAGAAGGGGTAGTTAAATTGTAACACCCTCAACCAAGTGATTGGATTCAAATATCAAAGAACAAATCGTTCAAAAGAAACAGCGTTCGATTTCTATATTAAACAATTTTTAATTAAACTTTACTTAAGTTTCGATTGAACTCGGAATATCTATGTCATTTCCCCTCATAATTAAAGGTAACATCCTCACTATAATTGAAAACATCCAAATAAAGTCATTACCTAATTGGAGAATAATGTCAAAATAGCAATGCCCGACGGAAGGAATGTCGGCATATTTTCTAGTTCACTTTGCTTTTAGAATTTGACTCTGCCTTTTTGGTTATTAAGGTGTAAAGGGAAAAAAGTATCCCTACTAAAATAGGAAACTGGAACATATAATGATATAATTAGCCTCCTCATATTTTCACCTACCTATAAACACTGCTTTTGACTTTCTATTGGATCATTCATGTCTCACACATCATTCTAATTAAATTTTTTTAACGGAATTAAGCTGTTTGAAATGAAGGAAATTACTTTTAGACAAATAGACATACCCCAACTTTATTGTTCCAACTTTTTGTACTCATTTTCTCGGTTATTTTACCTTTGAAAATTGATGTCCCCACATCAAAGGTTGCTATGAAACGCCATGAAATTACCAATATAACCTCATTGGCAGTTAACTGCCAATGGATTTTAACTGGCGGTAATTAACTGCCAATAAAATTTGAGGTTAAATCTGTCATTTTATGGCGTTTCTTAATTAGCATTGAGTAAAGTGTAAAAAACAATTTTCTTTTTCTTTTACTGTGAAGTGTTTGTACGTCCTTAAACCATCAAATTTGTCCCTAATTTTGTTGGGAGTTCTCAAATAGATTTCTAAGATTATAAATATTTTAAACAGGTCATTGATTCGGTTAAATTTTACTCATTTTAGTCTTTTTGAGAGTTAAAGAGGGACTAAATTAATAATAAGTGATTAAATGTAAGAACCAATTTGATAATATAATGATTAAACTATACAGAGCTAATTGATAATGAATAGTAAACATAAAGATCAACTTAATAGTTTAATAGAGTTAGAGGCATTCTTGAGATATTCATAATCTCATGATCTATTTGAGAACGTCCAACAAAATTAGAGACTAATGATAAATTAGTCATTTATATGTTCTCAATTAAGAACCACTCAGCATCAATGGCGATATGTCCAGCTCCATTTCATTTTTTTTTGTTTGTAATAAAAGACGACTAACACCCAAAAACGAAAGAGAGACTCGGGACCTCACTATAAGGAGTCTCCATAACATCAATGTTAAAAGAATTTTTCTAGTTTTTTGTTGTGTAAAAGTGGTTCAAGTCCAACGTCAAGAAGAAAAGAGAGGTAGAGTGTTGTTATAAATATGAAGAGTTAGTTTAATTTTCTTCACCACAACAGTTTTAGTCTTTTGGGTATATTAGGGCTTGAATAGTTGCGTGTCTTGAGAGGGTTTGCAATTTTCCATGCAAAGATGGTAATTGAGAGGGTTCGCAATTTTTTCCCATGCAAAAATTGTAATTGAGAGGATTTGTAATTTTCCATGCAAAAATAGTAATCGAGAGGGGTTTGCAAATTTTTTCTATGCATAAATTGTAATTGAGAGGGCTTGCAATTTTGTCTTTGTAAAAATTGCAATTGTGTATAAGTCTAAGAGAGTTTGCGATCGTTAAGACAACACAAGTTCTCTTTCTTACGATCGAAAATCTTGTCTTTTAACTAAAGATAATATTTCTATCAACTTATAAGGAATTCTAACTCACTTTTAACACTCACTCTTTTATTATATAAAATTAAAGAGGAACTCACATTTTAGTTATTGATCACACATAAAATGTTGAGATCTACAATGATTTCACCAAATAAAAAAGTTAATGATAGAAAAAATGTTGAAAAAAGTATTGTTAGCATTCCTCATAACTTATATAATAACTACGTGTTTGTCTACAACCTCAGAATTGAAAAAAAGCAATTTGTCACATGTTTGGTTCAGCTTTACAAAAGCAATTCTCTTCTCTAAAACCAATTCTGGTTGAAACTACAATTCCTAACTTTTGAGTTAACCAGAATCAATTCTCCATTAAATTTTATATTTTAATTATTACAACCTATTATTTTCCTTTATTGTCCTTCATCAATTATCCTTTTTGTTTGTATTTAATTTG